>ERZ772973.34-NODE-34-length-105775-cov-20.114_pt1 | contig 105775 bp, 92 predicted proteins | sample MGYA00580672_ERZ772973 | MGnify/ENA primary metagenome ERZ772973 (study PRJEB29015, sample SAMEA2737938) | human oral metagenome | biome: human oral; feature: human-associated habitat; material: dental | place: China | collected 2152 ...
CAGAGCGCATCCATGGTAAGGATGAGGTCGCCGGTTCAATCCCGGCAATTAGCATTAAATAGACAGAAAAAACCTTGGGCAACCAAGATTTTTCTTATAGACCTATGTAAATGAAGCCAAGGAGTTTTGGCTGTTGACAAAAGTGACTCTCTTTAGTAGAATAGTAGGTGCGATGAGTCGATAGGTAGTCTTCGGACTACTATTGAGCATAAGGAGGTCAAAACGCAGGAGCGGACCTTGATGAGTTGTGTGAACCTGCTCATCACATGAAGATGCCTCTTAGTCCCTAGTCAATGGCTAGGGATTTTTTTATTTTCAGAAATTAGAACTCAAAAATACTTTTCAATTTTTAGAAAAAGTAGTATAATACTTCTATTATAGAAATTTTTAGAAAATTCCGAAAGAGGTTATTTATGGGATATACAGTTGCTGTAGTCGGCGCGACAGGTGCTGTCGGAGCTCAGATGATAAAAATGTTGGAAGAATCAACACTTCCTATCGATAAAATCCGTTACCTTGCTTCAGCACGTTCAGCAGGTAAGACTTTGAAATTTAAAGATCAAGATATTACGATTGAGGAAACGACTGAGACAGCTTTTGAAGGTGTTGATATTGCTCTCTTTTCAGCAGGTGGTTCTACATCAGCTAAGTATGCACCATACGCCGTTAAAGCTGGAGCGGTAGTGGTGGATAATACATCTTATTTCCGTCAAAATCCAGATGTTCCTTTGGTTGTTCCAGAAGTCAATGCTCATGCACTTGATGCCCACAACGGCATCATTGCCTGTCCTAACTGTTCAACTATCCAAATGATGGTAGCTCTTGAGCCCGTTCGTCAGAAATGGGGCTTGGACCGTATCATTGTTTCAACTTACCAAGCTGTTTCAGGTGCTGGTATGGGAGCGATTCTTGAAACACAACGTGAACTTCGTGAAGTTTTAAATGATGGGGTGAATCCACGTGATTTGCATGCGGAAATCTTGCCTTCAGGTGGTGACAAAAAACACTATCCTATCGCCTTCAATGCACTTCCACAAATCGATGTCTTCACTGACAATGATTACACTTACGAAGAGATGAAGATGACTAAGGAAACTAAGAAAATCATGGAAGATGACAGCATTGCAGTATCTGCAACCTGTGTGCGTATTCCAGTCTTGTCAGCTCACTCTGAGTCTGTTTATATCGAAACAAAAGAAGTGGCTCCAATCGAAGAAGTTAAAGCAGCCATTGCAGCCTTTCCAGGTGCTGTTCTTGAGGATGATGTGGCTCATCAAATCTATCCTCAAGCCATCAATGCTGTTGGCTCACGTGATACCTTTGTTGGTCGTATCCGTAAGGACTTGGATGCCGAAAAAGGAATTCACATGTGGGTTGTTTCAGATAACCTTCTTAAAGGTGCTGCTTGGAACTCTGTACAGATCGCAGAAACGCTTCATGAGCGTGGTTTGGTCCGTCCAACAGCTGAGCTGAAATTTGAATTGAAATAATGGTTTAGGAGTTCGAATGAACTCCTTCTTTGAAATAGAGAGGTGTAACTCATGTCTTATAAAGATTTAAAAGAGTGTAAAATTATCACTGCCTTTATTACCCCCTTCCATGAAGATGGTTCCATCAACTTTGATGCCATTCCAGCCCTTATAGAGCATTTGTTGGCCCACCATACGGATGGTATTTTGCTAGCTGGAACGACTGCTGAGAGTCCAACCTTGACACACGATGAAGAGTTGGAACTCTTTGCGGCAGTTCAAAAGGTTGTTAATGGACGTGTTCCTTTGATTGCAGGTGTAGGTACTAATGATACACGAGATTCAATCGAATTTGTCAAAGAAGTCGCAGAATTTGGCGGTTTCGCAGCTGGTCTTGCTATTGTACCGTACTACAACAAACCTTCTCAAGAAGGTATGTACCAGCACTTTAAAGCAATTGCGGATGCTTCTGACCTACCAATTATTATCTACAATATTCCAGGCCGTGTGGTAGTGGAATTAACTCCAGAAACCATGCTTCGCTTGGCTGACCATCCTAATATTATCGGTGTTAAAGAATGTACCAGCTTGGCTAATATGGCTTACTTGATTGAGCACAAGCCAGAAGAGTTCTTGATTTATACTGGTGAGGATGGTGATGCCTTCCATGCCATGAACCTTGGTGCAGATGGAGTTATTTCTGTTGCCTCTCATACAAATGGGGATGAAATGTACGAGATGTTTACTGCCATTGCCGAGAGTGATATGAAGAAAGCTGCAGCAATTCAGCGTAAGTTTATCCCTAAGGTCAATGCTCTCTTCTCTTATCCAAGCCCTGCACCAGTTAAGGCAGTTCTGAACTACATGGGATTTGCGGCTGGACCAACTCGTCTACCTCTAGTTCCAGCACCAGAGGAAGATGCCAAACGTATTATCAAAGTTGTAGTAGATGGCGACTACGAAGCGACAAAGGCAACTGTAACAGGTGTCTTAAGACCAGATTACTAACGAATAGAAAATCCATGATCTTTAGATCATGGATTTCTTATTTTCCTAAACAGAATTGGCTAAAAAGTTGAGTGATGAGTTCATCAGGAGCAGCATCACCCGTGATTTCTCCAAGGATCTCCCAAGTACGAGTCAAATCCACTTGAAGCAAATCAACTGGCATCCCTAGTTCAAGACCTTCGTTTACAGCTTGTAGGCTTTCAACAGCCTTCTCAATCAAGGAAATGTGACGAGCGTTAGATAGGTAAGTTGCATCTTGCTCGACTAAACCAGCACTTTCAAAGAAGAGGTTGTTAATGCGTTCTTCAATTTTATCAATGTTTTGGTTTTTAAGAACTGAAATACGAATGACATCTTCAGGTAGTTCCGAAATTTCAATCGCTTCAGGTAGGTCTGTTTTATTAAGTAGAATAATGCAGTTGGTATCCCGACTGATTTCTAAGAGTTGTCTGTCTTGAGCAGTCAGTGGTTCGCTGGCATTTAGCACTAGTAGAACTAAGTCGGCTTCCTTGAGGGCTTTTTTGGAACGCTCAACACCAATTTGTTCGACGATGTCATCCGTGTCACGGATTCCAGCTGTGTCAATCAATTTAAGAGGAACACCGTTGATGTTGACGTATTCTTCGATGACATCTCGAGTAGTACCAGCAATGTCTGTAACGATAGCCTTGTCCTCACGCAAGAGGTTGTTGAGAAGACTGGATTTCCCAACGTTGGGGCGTCCGATGATGGCAGTGGAAATTCCCTCACGAAGGATCTTACCGCGACGGGCTGTTCTAAGGAGATTGGTCAAGAGTTGTTCAAACTCCTTAGTTTTCTCACGGACAACTGCAGTAGTAGCTTCCTCAACATCGTCGTACTCAGGATAGTCGATATTAACCTCAACTTGTGCAAGCGTGTTGAGGATTTCTTGACGGGTATTGTTAATCAGTTCAGAAAGGGAACCGTCTAGTTGTTTGACAGCAATGTTCATAGCCTTGTCTGTCTTGGCACGGATGATGTCCATCACCGCCTCAGCCTGAGTCAAGTCCACACGTCCATTTAGAAAGGCACGTTTTGTAAATTCACCAGGCTCTGCTAACCGAGCTCCTTCACGGATAGCTAGCTGGAGAATTTCGTTAGTCACCGCAATCCCACCATGGGTGTTGATCTCGATAATATCTTCACGAGTGAAGGTTTTTGGAGACTTCATAGCTCCAACCATAACCTCGTCCATGACCTTACCAGTTAGAGGATCAACGATGTGTCCGTAGTTAAGAGTGTGGCTAGCAACCTTACTCAAGTCTTTCCCTTTGAATATCTTCTGCGCAATGGCAAAACTATCTGTTCCGCTCAGGCGGACAATACCAATAGCCCCCTCACCTAGTGGAGTAGAAATTGCAGCGATGGTATCAAATTCACGTGTAATCATAATGTTTCCTTATTTAATAGCTCATTTCTTGGCAATATTTCCAAGTTTCTTTTCAAATTGTAACAAATTTAAACTATTTCTTCAATGGAGGCTACTTGGAGATTGAAAAAGCCTAAGCAATTCTGCTTAAGCTAGCTTATTTGGTGCGCATTTCTCCCTGAGGGAAATAAGTTCCTTCTGGCATGTCGTTTATAATGACATGAACGGCTGATTGAGGTGCTCCAGTATTACGAACAACAGCTTCCGTTACTTCCTTAGCAAGAACTTTCTTTTGCTCGAGCGTGCGTCCTTCAAATAAATCGATGCGTACAAATGGCATAATAGCTTCCTCCACTAGTTTTTGATTTCTTCTATTTTACCACATTTTGCCGTTTAAAGCTTCAGAAAATTATGATATACTAGAATGTAGCAAAAATTTAGAAATGGACGTGAAATAGAAGCATGGCACAGTTGTATTATCGTTATGGGACCATGAACTCTGGTAAGACGATTGAGATTTTAAAAGTGGCCTATAACTACGAGGAGCAAGGAAAAGGAGTTGTGATTATGACTTCTGCTCTGGATACGCGTGACGGTGTTGGCTATGTATCTAGTCGAATTGGCATGAAACGCCCAGCCATTGCGATTGAGGAAACGACGGATATCTTTGGCTATATCCGAGACCTACCTGAAAAACCTTACTGTGTGCTGGTTGATGAGGCCCAGTTTCTCAAACGTCATCATGTTTACGACCTAGCTCGTATTGTTGATGAGTTAGACATCCCTGTAATGGCATTTGGTTTGAAAAATGACTTTCGCAATGAACTATTCGAAGGTTCCAAATACCTTTTGCTTTTAGCAGATAAGATTGACGAGATTAAGACCATTTGCCAGTATTGTAAGAAAAAGGCGACTATGGTACTCAGAACCCTAGATGGGAAGCCTACCTATGAGGGAGAACAAATTCAGATTGGTGGCAATGAAACCTATATCTCAGTTTGCCGTAAACATTATTTTGCGCCTGAAATCAATAAGGAGAATGAAGAAAAATGAACATCTATGATCAACTACAAGCTGTAGAAGACCGTTATGAAGAGTTAGGAGAGTTGCTCAGTGACCCAGATGTGGTGTCTGACACCAAGCGTTTCATGGAGCTTTCAAAAGAAGAGGCTTCTACTCGTGATACGGTAACAGCCTACCGTGAGTACAAACAAGTCCTTCAAAATATCGTCGATGCCGAAGAGATGATTAAAGAGTCTGGAGGAGATGCGGACTTGGAAGAAATGGCCAAGCAAGAGCTGAAAGATGCCAAGGCTGAAAAAGAGGAATACGAAGAAAAACTGAAAATTTTGCTCCTTCCAAAGGATCCAAACGATGACAAGAACATAATCCTTGAAATTCGTGGAGCTGCAGGAGGTGACGAAGCAGCGCTTTTCGCTGGAGATTTGCTAACCATGTACCAAAAGTATGCGGAAGCTCAAGGCTGGCGCTTTGAAGTCATGGAAGCTTCTATGAACGGTGTCGGTGGTTTCAAAGAAGTCGTTGCCATGGTTTCGGGTCAGTCTGTCTACTCTAAACTCAAGTATGAATCTGGTGCCCATCGTGTGCAACGTGTCCCTGTGACAGAAAGCCAAGGTCGTGTTCATACCTCGACTGCGACTGTTCTTGTCATGCCTGAAGTAGAAGAAGTAGAATACGATATTGATCCAAAAGATCTTCGTGTTGACATCTACCACGCATCTGGTGCTGGTGGACAGAACGTCAATAAGGTTGCGACTGCCGTTCGTATCGTTCACTTGCCAACCAATATCAAGGTTGAGATGCAGGAAGAACGTACCCAGCAGAAAAACCGTGAGAAGGCCATGAAAATCATCCGTGCGCGTGTTGCTGATCACTTTGCTCAGATTGCCCAGGATGAACAAGACGCTGAGCGTAAGTCAACAATCGGTACTGGTGACCGTTCAGAACGTATCCGTACTTATAACTTCCCGCAAAACCGTGTCACAGACCACCGTATTGGCTTGACCCTCCAAAAACTAGATACGATTTTGTCTGGTAAACTAGATGAAGTTGTGGATGCCTTGGTTCTTTATGATCAAACACAGAAATTAGAAGAATTAAATAAATAATGAAATTAGCTCAATTATTTTCAGATTTTGAAGAAGAGTTGATTAGACAAGGAGAGGAAGCTGAAAGCCTCTCTTTTGTCTATCGTAGTCTGAAAAATCTTTCTTTTACAGATTTCGTTTTTGCCCTCCAGCAAGAGGTAACCGAGGAAGAAAATCAATTTGTAGAAGAGATTTACCAGCAGCTAGCAGCTCATAAACCAGCCCAATACATCATAGGTCATGCAGATTTCTTTGGTATGCAGTTAACAGTTGATGAGCGAGTTTTGATTCCTCGTCCAGAGACAGAGGAGTTGGTGCAACTTATCCTAGCTGAAAATCCTAAGGAAAATCTCAAGATCTTGGACATCGGTACGGGAAGTGGTGCCATAGCCCTTGCACTAGCAAAAAACAGACCAAATTGGTTAGTGACAGCAGCAGATATTTCTCAAGAGGCACTTGATCTTGCATCAGAGAATGCTAAAAATCAAAATCTTAATATATTTTTTAAAAAATCTGATTGTTTTGCAGAAATTTCTGAAAAATATGATATAATTGTATCCAATCCACCCTATATCTCTCGTGAAGATGAGTCAGAAGTCGGTTTGAATGTTTTGCATTCGGAACCTCATCTAGCCCTCTTTGCAGATGAGGATGGCCTAGCTATTTACCGTAGGATTGCGGAAGATGCAAAAGACTATCTTAAAGATGGTGGTAAGATTTACCTTGAAATTGGATACAAGCAAGGTCAGAGTGTTCCTGATCTTTTTAGGAAACATCTTCCTGAAAAAAGAGTACGAACACTCAAGGACCAGTTTGGTCAAGATAGGATGGTTGTAGTTGATGATGGACAGGATTAGACAAGAGTTGGAAAAGGGCGGAGCTGTTGTTCTGCCTACAGAGACAGTTTATGGCCTCTTTGCTAAGGCCTTAGATGAAAAAGCTGTCGACCATGTTTACCAACTCAAACGTCGTCCTAGAGACAAGGCGCTCAATCTTAATGTTGCTTCTCTAGAGGACATCTTGCACTTTTCAAAGAAACAGCCAACTTATCTACAAAAGCTTGTAGAGACCTTCTTACCGGGTCCCTTGACTATTATCCTTGAAGCCAATGACCAAGTTCCCTATTGGGTCAACTCTGGTCTTGCAACGGTGGGATTTCGGATGCCGAGTCACCCCATTACACTTGATTTGATTCGAGAGACAGGTCCTTTGATTGGGCCGTCTGCCAATATCTCGGGTCAGGCGAGTGGAGTGACCTTTGCTCAAATTCTAGAGGATTTTGACCAAGAGGTTCTGGGTCTGGAGGACGACACTTTTCTAACTGGACAGGATTCGACGATTTTGGATTTGTCTGGAGACAAGGTGAAAATCTTACGCCAAGGGGCGATTAAGCGAGAAGATATTCTTGCTCGGTTGCCAGAGATTTCTTTTGAGGAGGAATGAGATGCTAAGAGATTTGCAAGTAACAGATGTGAATGCTATATGTGAGATTAACCAAGAGGCTTTGGGCTATTCTTTTAGTCCGGAGGACACAGCTAGTCAACTAGCTAGACTATCTCAGGATTCCCATCATTTCCTACTTGGCTATGAGGATGCAGCCAGTCATGTCCTACTTGGTTATGTTCACGCTGAGGTTTATGAATCCCTTTATTCCAAAGCAGGATTTAATATTTTAGGCTTAGCAGTTTCACCTCAAGCTCAAGGGCAAGGTATTGGTAAATCCTTGTTGCAAGGGTTGGATCAAGAAGCAAAAAGACGGGGTTATGAGTTTATCCGCTTAAATTCTGCCGATCACCGTCAGCGTGCTCATGCATTTTATGAAAAAGTTGGTTATACTTGTGATAAAGTGCAGAAACGGTTTATTCGCATTCTTTAGTTTATTTTCTTTCTTGTAAAAACAAACTAAAGGACCAGTCACACTAAAAAGGAGAAGACCTATGATTTTTGATAAAGACGATTTTAAAGCATACGATGCTGATCTCTGGAATGCTATTGCCAAAGAAGAAGAACGCCAGCAAAACAATATTGAGTTGATTGCTTCGGAAAACGTGGTTTCCAAGGCGGTTATGGCAGCTCAAGGGTCTATCTTGACGAATAAATACGCTGAAGGTTACCCAGGACGCCGTTATTATGGTGGTACAGATGTGGTAGACGTTGTAGAAACTCTTGCTATTGAACGCGCGAAAGAAATTTTCGGTGCTAAATTTGCCAATGTCCAACCTCACTCAGGAAGCCAAGCCAACTGTGCTGCTTACATGGCCTTGATTGAACCAGGTGATACGGTTATGGGAATGGATTTGGCAGCAGGTGGACACTTGACCCACGGAGCTCCTGTCAGCTTCTCTGGTCAAACCTACAACTTTGTTTCTTATAGTGTGGATCCTGAAACAGAACTCTTGGACTTTGATGCTATTTTGAAACAAGCCCAAGAAGTAAAACCAAAACTGATTGTAGCAGGTGCTTCAGCCTATTCTCAAATTATCGACTTTTCAAAATTCCGTGAAATCGCAGACGCTGTCGGGGCTAAGCTCATGGTAGATATGGCTCATATCGCTGGTTTGGTTGCTGCTGGTCTACATCCAAGTCCAGTTCCATACGCTCATATCACAACAACAACGACCCACAAAACCCTTCGTGGACCACGTGGTGGTCTGATTTTGACTAATGACGAGGACCTAGCTAAGAAAATCAATTCAGCTATTTTCCCTGGTATTCAGGGTGGTCCTTTAGAGCATGTTGTCGCTGCTAAGGCTGTTTCCTTCAAAGAAGTCTTAGATCCTGCCTTCAAAGAATATGCTGCAAATGTTATCAAGAACAGCAAGTCTATGGCAGCTGTCTTCTTGCAAGACCTTGATTTCCGTATCATTTCTGGTGGGACTGAAAACCACCTCTTCTTAGTCGATGTTACTAAGGTTGTTGAAAACGGAAAAGTTGCTCAAAACTTGCTGGATGAAGTCAATATTACCCTAAATAAAAACTCAATCCCATACGAAACCTTGTCACCATTTAAAACAAGTGGGATTCGTATCGGAGCAGCAGCCATCACTGCACGTGGATTTGGTGAAGAAGAATGCCGTAAAGTGGCTGAACTCATCATTAAAACTCTCAAGAATGCAGAAAATGAGGCTGTCTTAGAAGAAGTGAGAAGTGCGGTCAAAGAATTGACAGATGCCTTCCCATTATACGAGGACTAATACTTTTATGGACATTTATATTAAGAAAGCCATTATCCATCAGTTCAGCCCAGATGATACCGAGCTGTTCTTAGCGGATAAGTTTCTCAATATCACGCCAAAAATCGAAGAATACCTGCGCAAAAAAATTGAACGTGTGTATTCAGATGAAGCCAAGACGGGGATTTTCGAGGAAGAAAATCCCTTCTTCAGTCACATCACAGACGATTTGTTGGAGACATCAGTAACTCTTGCTAATCTCTGGAAAGAGGAATTCAGTATTTCTGAAAACCTCAAGACCAATGACTTGGTTTTTGTTCAGTTTTCTAAAGAAGGTGTGGAGCATTTCGCTTTCTTACGAATTGCCCTGCGGGAAACCTTGACCCACCTTGGTGGAGAAGTTGATAATCCAATCAAGTTAACTCAGAATAACCTTCCTGGGTTTGGTACGGGGGCGGATGAGGCCTTGGTCGTCAACCTTCAAAGTCGCAAGTATCACCTAATAGAAAAACGAATCAAGTACAATGGGACTTTTTTGAACTACTTTTCAGAAAATCTCCTAGCTGTCGCTCCTAAGATTTCTCCCAAGAAATCCATCAAAGAACTGGAAAAAACAGCTCAGAGAATTGCAGAGTCCTTTAACACTGATGACTTTCAATTCCAATCCAAGGTCAAATCAGCTATTTTCAACAATCTAGAAGAAAGCAATGAATTGTCACCTGAGAAATTGGCAAATGACCTTTTTGATAACAATCTAACAGCTCGTTTGAGCTTTATCGACCAAGTCAAGGAAGCCGTACCAGAACCAGTCCAGTTTGATGAAATCGATGTCAGTCGCCAATTAAAGAAATTTGAAAATCAAAAACTTTCCTTGTCAAACGGAATCGAACTCGTCGTTCCAAATAATGTTTACCAGGATGCGGAGTCAGTTGAGTTTATCCAAAATGACAATGGAACCTATTCTATTTTAATCAAAAATATCGAGGATATTCAAAGTAAATAATGTTTAAATTACTACGAAGAGTGCTAATGCTAGCAGTCTTCCTTTTTGCTGGTTATAAAGTTTACCATATCCATCAAGATGTGAAGCAAGTCATGACCTACCAACCCATGGTTCGAGAAGTCCTCAGTGAAAGAGATACTCCAGCCAATGAAGAGCTTGTGCTCGCCATGATTTATACCGAAACGAAAGGAAAAGAAGGCGATGTCATGCAATCTAGTGAGTCTGCTAGCGGTACTACAAATACTATCAATGACAATGTGACGAGCATTCGTCAGGGGATTCAGGCATTGACTGATAATCTCTACCTAGCTCAGGAAAAGGGCGTTGATGTCTGGACAGCTGTGCAAGCCTATAATTTTGGTCCTGCTTATATCGATTTTATCGCTCAAAATGGCAAGGAAAACACTCTCGCCTTGGCCAAACAATATTCTCGTGAAACCGTCGCTCCCATTCTTGGAAATACCACTGGGAAAACCTATACTTATATCAACCCGATTTCTATCTTCCACGGAGCAGAACTTTATGAAAATGGTGGAAATTATTACTACTCGAGACAGGTTCGCTTTAACCTCTATATCATGAAATTCTTTAATTTCTTTAATTTCTTTTAAGCATCTGGTTTTGCCAGGTGTTTTTCACTATAAGCTTTCTTTAAGATTGTTTTATTACCCTAGAAAGGTAAAGGAGGGAATATCCCATGAGAAAGAAATTCTTTCTAACAAGCGCTGCAGTTTTGTGGGCCGCAACAGCTATGACGAGTGTCCACGCAGCAACCAATGTTCAAAAAGTAATCGATGAAACCTATGTACAACCTGAATATGTCCTAGGTTCTTCTCTATCTGAAGACCAGAAAAATCAAACGCTTAGCAAACTTGGCTATGACGCATCAAAAGACACCAAAGATATCAAAACTATGACACCTGATATCTATTCGAAAATCATGAATGTGGCTAATGACGCTAGCCTACAGCTCTATTCGTCAGCTAAGATTCAAAAGTTAGGTGATAAGTCGCCTCTAGAAGTCAAGATTGAAACGCCTGAAAATATCACCAAGGTGACGCAGGATATGTACCGAAATGCAGCAGTGACCCTGGGAGTCGAGCATGCTAAAATCACAGTTGCAGCTCCTATTCCAGTTACAGGTGAGAGCGCCCTAGCAGGGATTTACTACTCGTTAGAGGCCAATGGTGCTAAAGTACCGCAAGCCAATAAAGACTTGGCTCAAGAAGAACTAAAAGCCTTGTCCGATATCAATGCTGAAAACAAGGACAAATCAGGCTACGATGCCAATAAGCTCAATGTGGCTTTGGCAGATATCAAGGCAGGAATCGCAAAGGCAAAAGAAGCCAAAGGAAGTCTGACAGAGGAAGATGTCCGCAAAATCGTTGAAGATATGCTAAAAAACTACAAACTTGATCAGGTTATAACAGGAAATCAGGTCAATATCATCATCAATTTTGCTCTCAACCTCTCAAAGAGTGACATTTTGAATAATGCTGATTTCACTAAAACCCTAAATGACCTCAAGGAAAGCATCGTTTCCCAAGCTGGAGATAGTTTTAAAAATATCAACCTCAACTTTGATGCTAATAAAGCGCTAGAAGACGGGGGCAACTTCTTTAGCTCCCTTTGGCAAGCCATTGTCAACTTCTTCAAGAGTTTTGGTGCTTAGGTCATTTCATGATATAATAGATGGTAACAGAAATGTTGCCGTCTTTTTTTGTCGGCCGATAGAAAGTGAAAAATATGTTAAAGAAAAATGATATTGTAGAAGTTGAAATTGTTGATTTGACCCATGAAGGTGCTGGAGTTGCTAAGGTAGAAGGTTTGGTTTTCTTTGTAGAAAATGCTCTACCAACTGAGAAAATCCTCATGCGTGTCCTTAAAGTCAATAAAAAGATTGGCTTTGGGAAGGTTGAAGAATACCTTGTTCAGTCACCTCATCGTAACCAAGACCTAGATTTGGCTTATCTACGTTCAGGTATAGCTGACTTGGGGCACCTTGCCTATCCAGAGCAGCTCAAGTTCAAAACCAAGCAAGTCAAAGACAGTCTCTACAAGATTGCTGGCATTATGAATGTAGAGGTCGCTGAAACACTAGGTATGGAAAATCCAGTCAAGTATCGAAATAAGGCGCAAGTGCCCGTTCGTCGAGTGAATGGTGTCTTGGAAATAGGATTTTTCCGTAAGAATTCGCACGACCTCATGCCTCTCGAAGACTTTTTTATCCAAGATCCAGTGATCGATCAAGTTGTAGTAGCCCTACGTGACTTACTCCGTCGTTATGATTTGAAACCTTATGATGAAAAGGAACAGTCTGGATTGATTCGGAATCTTGTGGTGCGTCGTGGTCACTATTCAGGACAAATCATGGTTATATTAGTGACTACACGTCCGAAAGTTTTTCGTGTTGAACAGTTGATTGAACAAGTTATCAAGCAGTTCCCAGAGATTGTGTCTGTCATGCAGAATATCAATGACCAGAATACCAATGCGATTTTTGGCAAGGAGTGGCGCACTCTTTATGGTCAAGACTATATTACTGATCAGATGTTGGGAAATGACTTCCAAATCGCTGGCCCAGCCTTCTACCAGGTCAATACTCAAATGGCGGAGAAACTCTATCAAACAGCCATTGACTTTGCAGAGTTAAAAGAAGATGACGTGGTTATCGATGCTTATTCGGGTATTGGAACCATTGGTTTATCAGTCGCCAAGCATGTCAAGGAAGTCTACGGTGTTGAAGTGATTCCAGAAGCAGTAGAGAATAGCCAGAAGAATGCTGTATTAAACAATATTACAAATGCCCACTATGTCTGTGACACAGCTGAAAATGCCATGAAGAACTGGCTCAAGGAAGGTATCCAACCAACTGCCATTCTTGTTGACCCACCACGCAAGGGATTGACAGAAAGCTTTATCAAAGCAAGCGCTCAAACAGGAGCAGACCGTATTGCCTATATTTCATGTAATGTCGCAACCATGGCGCGTGATATCAAATTCTACCAAGAATTGGGTTATGAATTGAAGAAAGTCCAGCCGGTGGATCTGTTTCCGCAGACGCACCACGTCGAGTGTGCTAGCTTGTTAGAGAAACGGAATTAATCCTCAAAATAATGAAACTAAAACTCCATTATTTTGAGATGACAACCTAAATTGGTTTTAAGGAGGAGAAATATTGATAGAGAGCAGACCTGAGTTTGATACAATCACGTCCTTTGATGAGTTCAATAAATACTATTGGTATCGAGATGAACTTTCACAGATATGCAAGTCATTAGGACTTGAATATAGAGGTATTAAACAAGAACTCAATCATATTATTGAGCAGTACTTTAAGGGGAATTTGATTAAAAAATCACCAATAAAAAGGAAAAAGAAACGAGTAGAAGTCGTTACCTTAGACACGCCCTTACTTGAATGTGGATTCTCCTTTAACGCAAACTTTAGAGAATATTTCTCAACTTTAACAGAGGTTTCGCCCTTTAAATTTACTGCTGATATGGCTACAGCTTGGAGAAAAGTAAAAAGAGAAAATGATTTGAGTTTTACAATCCAAGATATGCTAAAAGTTTATTATGGAAATTCAGATTATGCCAAGTATGATCATTCGGTTTGTCAATGGAACCAATTTTTTAAGGATTTCTGTGCAGACGAAAATAGTCGAAATTACTCGAATAAACTAAAAGTAGCTTCTATTCTTTGGAAAGAAGTTAGAAATTCAAGTAATGAAAAAATTTATTCAAAGAATCTTTTGACCGAATATGCTGATAAAATAAAAGAGTATGGCGAGGTAATTAAATAGAAGTGACTTGCTTTTGATAATCTGAATTTTAAACTAGCTATTATACATTAATGCTCAGTACGTCAAAGTTCTTTTTTCTGAGTTTTCATTATATAATAGCATTATATGTAATGATAAATGTAGCTACGCTAACATTTCTATTTAAAAATAAAGGAGTATTATCAATGAAAAAAGCAATGGTAATTATCAACCCTACCTCTGGTGGGGAAAAGGCTTTGGATTATAAGGTCAAGCTGGAGAATAAAGCCAAAGATTATTTTGAACACGTGGAAACCAGAATTACTGAAAAAGCCTTAGATGCAACACATTTTGCTGAGGAAGCTTCACGTGAGCAGTACGATGCAGTGCTTGTGTTCGGTGGAGATGGGACTGTCAATGAAGTCATTTCGGGTATTGCTGAGAAAGACTACATTCCTAAGTTGGGTATTATCCCAGGCGGTACAGGCAACCTCATTACGAAGCTTTTGGAAATCAATCAAGACATCGATGGTGCGATTGATGAACTCGATTTTAACTTAACCAACAAGATTGATATCGGTAAAGCGAATGATAACTATTTTGGTTATATCTTTAGTATCGGTTCTCTGCCTGAGGCGATTCACAATGTTGAAATCGAGGACAAGACAAAATTCGGTATTTTAGCCTATGCTGTAAATACCATGAAGTCTGTCATGACGGATCAGGTCTTTAACATTAAGGTTGAGACAGAAAATGGAAATTATGTTGGTGAAGCTAGTCATGTTTTGGTTCTTTTGACAAATTACTTCGCTGATAAGAAAATCTTTGAAGAAAACAAGGACGGCTATGCCAATATTTTGATTCTGAAAGATGCTTCAATATTCTCTAAATTATCCGTCATTCCTGATTTACTAAAAGGAGATGTTGTCGGCAATGATAATATTGAGTATATTAGAGCGCGTAATATTAAGATCTCTTCAGATAGTGAATTGGAGTCAGATGTTGACGGCGATAAATCCGATAACCTACCTGTAGAAATCAAAGTCCTAGCTCAGCGAGTAGAAGTATTTTCACAACCGAAAGAGTAGAAGGTAGAAGTTAGTTTATCTTTCACAACGAAATCAAGTTCTATATCAACGATTGGAGGAGGAATGAATTCTCTATTTGATGAATTTCGAACAATTTGTTCTCATTTAAACCAAGTCGGAATCACACCGACGCTCATGGGATCTTTGGGTTTTGAATACCGTTCAAATGAAGAATGGAAGCCGTCTGACATTGACATTCATGTTCCTGGAGATCCTAGAGGTTGGGAAGCACCTGATCAGCTCAGGATCTATGACTGGGACAAGATAATGAAAGTGATGAATCAATTGGGTTACATTTTAGTAGATATCCATGAGCATGAATTTCAAAAGGATGGTCTGAGCGTCGAATTCGGAAGTATCGATTCTTTACCTGATTTTGCAGGAGTTTCGGAATCAGATATAGAGCTGATTCATCACGAAAACATCACTTTTCGTGTTCCAAATCTAGAACAGTATTTAAGTATTTACAAGGCTTCTTCCCAAGATTCTTATCGAAATGAACACAATAACAATAAGGATTTTAAAAAGATAGAGTGGTTGGAAAGACATTTGTAAAATCATATGTAGAAAACAGTGAAGCAAATCGATTTGCTGTTTTTTGTATTGATTGAACGTGAGGCAATTTGTGATGGAGCTATGTGAATACAAAGGGTACATGGATACATACAAGAGACTCATTAGTTTTTTTGCCAATTTGCTCGATAGTTAGATAAGAGTTAGATAATACAAAAACAGTCCCTTCTGACTATAAGGAACTGTTTTTATATGGATTAGTTTTTAGAAGCTGCTTGGAATTCAGGGTTTTTCCATGCTTCATCAATAATTGCTTGCAATTCTTTTGCAGATGCTTGCATTTTTTGTGTTTCAGCGTCGTTCAATGGGATGTTTACTGGACGAACGATACCGTGTGCACCAACAACAGCTGGTTGACCGATAAAGACGTTTTTAACACCGTATTGCCCTTCTTGGAAGACTGAAAGTGGAAGTACTGCATTTTCGTCATCAAGGATTGCTTTTGTGATACGAGCAAGTGCCACGGCGATACCATAGTATGTAGCTCCTTTTTTGTTGATGATTGTGTAGGCAGCGTCACGAACACCTTCGAACAATTCAATCAATTCAGCTTCTTGAACGTTTTGAGTGTCTTTAAGGAATTCTTCAAGGTTTACACCAGCGATATTGGCATGTGACCAAACCGCAAATTCAGAATCTCCGTGTTCACCCATGATGTAGGCGTGAACTGAACGAGCATCAACATCCAATTTTTCAGCAAGTGCTTGACGGAAACGAGCTGAGTCAAGTGAAGTACCTGAACCGATAACGCGTTCTTTAGGGAATCCAGAGAATTTCCAAGTTGAGTAAGTCAAAACGTCAACTGGGTTAGCTGCTACAAGGAAGATACCATCAAAACCTGATTCAACAACTTGTGTTACGATTGATTTGTTGATAGCCAAGTTTTTACCTACAAGGTCAAGACGAGTTTCACCTGGTTTTTGAGGAGCACCTGCAGTGATAACAACAAGGTCAGCGTCAGCACAGTCAGAGTATTGAGCAGCGTAGATTTTTTTAGGTGAAGTGAAGGCGAGGGCGTGGCTAAGGTCAAGCGCATCACCTACAGCTTTTTCGTGTAATTGTGGAATTTCGATAATTCCAAGCTCTTGTGCAATTCCTTGGTTAACAAGTGCAAAAGCGTAAGATGAACCTACGGCACCGTCACCAACAAGGATCACTTTTTTGTGTTGTTTAGTTGAAGTCATTATCTAAACATCTCCTTCATTTTTTTTAGGGGAATCCCCAGACAATTTCATTCTATCACTTTTAAAAAGCTTTGTCACGAATATTCTATTCGGTTATCAATGTAAACGTTTTAGTAGTTTCAGAAGCCTGAAATAAAGGACATTTTATGGTATAATATATCTAGTTACTAATAGTGAAATGAGGCATTTATGAATGCAGGATAGAAATTTAGTGAATGTCAATCTGACAAAGGAGATGAAGACTAGCTTTATCGACTACGCCATGAGTGTTATCGTAGCGCGTGCTCTTCCTGATGTTCGAGATGGCTTAAAACCAGTTCACCGTCGTATTCTTTACGGAATGAATGAATTGGGGGTCACTCCAGATAAACCCCATAAAAAATCAGCCCGTATCACAGGGGATGTTATGGGTAAATATCACCCACACGGAGATTCCTCTATTTATGAAGCTATGGTCCGCATGGCCCAGTGGTGGAGTTACCGTTACATGCTCGTTGATGGGCATGGAAACTTTGGTTCCATGGATGGGGACGGTGCTGCTGCGCAACGTTACACTGAGGCACGTATGAGCAAGATTGCTCTTGAAATGCTTCGTGATATCAATAAAAATACAGTTGATTTTGTAGACAACTACGATGCCAATGAACGTGAACCCTTGGTTTTGCCAGCTCGTTTTCCAAACCTTTTGGTCAACGGGGCAACTGGGATTGCCGTAGGGATGGCTACCAACATTCCTCCTCACAACCTTGGTGAAACCATTGATGCCGTGAAGCTGGTCATGGACAATCCAGATGTGACTACTAAGAACTTGATGGAAGTCTTGCCTGGTCCAGACTTTCCAACTGGTGCCCTTGTTATGGGGAAATCAGGTATTCATAAGGCTTATGAGACTGGTAAAGGTTCGATTGTTCTTCGTTCTCGTACAGAGATTGAAACTACTAAGACGGGTCGTGAGCGCATCGTGGTAACAGAATTCCCTTACATGGTCAATAAAACCAAGGTCCATGAGCATATTGTTCGCTTGGTTCAGGAAAAACGCCTTGAGGGCATTACTGCGGTCCGTGATGAATCCAACCGTGAAGGGGTTCGTTTCGTTATCGAAGTCAAACGCGATGCCTCCGCAAATGTTATCCTTAACAATCTCTTCAAGATGACCCAGATGCAAACCAACTTTGGTTTCAATATGCTGGCGATTCAGAATGGTGTACCAAAGATCTTGTCTCTTCGTCAAATTTTGGATGCTTATATTGAGCACCAAAAAGAAGTAGTTGTTCGTCGTACACGTTTTGACAAGGAAAAAGCAGAAGCGCGTGCACATATCTTAGAAGGTCTTTTAATCGCGCTAGACCACATCGACGAGGTAATCCGTATCATCCGTGCTAGTGAAACGGATGCGGAAGCACAAGTTGAATTGATGAGCAAGTTTAAGCTTTCAGAGCGTCAAAGTCAGGCTATCCTTGATATGCGTCTTCGTCGTTTGACAGGATTGGAACGTGATAAGATTCAGTCTGAGTATGATGAATTGATCTCCTTGATTGCAGATTTAGCCGATATTCTTGCCAAACCTGAGCGTGTGGCCCAAATCATCAAAGAGGAATTGGACGAAGTCAAACGCAAGTTTGGTGACAAACGTCGTACGGAGTTGATGGTCGGAGAAGTCTTAACTCTTGAAGATGAAGATTTGATTGAGGAGACGGATGTCTTGATTACCCTTTCTAACAAGGGCTACATTAAACGTCTGGACCAAGGTGAGTTCACTGCCCAAAAGCGTGGTGGTCGTGGAGTCCAAGGTACTGGAGTTAAGGATGATGACTTTGTACGGGAGTTGGTTTCAACCAGCACTCATGATCATTTGCTCTTCTTTACCAATAAAGGACGTGTCTATCGCCTTAAAGGCTATGAAATTCCTGAATATGGGCGTACAGCTAAGGGCTTGCCAGTTGTCAATCTTTTGAAGTTAGACGAAGGCGAGAGTATTCAGACCATCATCAATGTTGATTCTGAGCGTAGTGATGATGCTTATCTTTTCTTCACAACTCGTCACGGAATCGTGAAGAGAACCAGCGTCAAGGAATTTGCTAACATTCGTCAGAATGGACTTAAGGCCTTGAATCTCAAGGATGAGGATGAGTTGATCAATGTCTTGCTGACAGAAGAAGGTACCGATATCATCATTGGTACCAAGTTTGGTTATTCTGTTCGCTTTAATCAGTCAGCTGTTCGTGGAATGAGCCGTATCGCGACAGGTGTCCGAGGAGTCAATCTTCGTGAAGGTGATACAGTAGTTGGCGCAAGTGTTATTACTGACCAGGATGAGGTCCTTATCATCACTGAAAAAGGTTATGGTAAACGTACTCTTGCTACTGAATATCCAACTAAAGGCCGTGGTGGTAAAGGAATGAAGACAGCCAATGTTGCTGAGAAGAATGGTCCTCTTGCAGGCCTCCTCACTGTTAAAGGTGATGAAGATCTGATGATTATCACGGATACAGGGGTCATGATTCGAACAAACGTTGCCAATATTTCACAAACAGGACGCTCAACGATGGGAGTTAAGGTGATGCGTCTAGACCAAGATGCCAAGATTGTGACCTTTACAACGGTTGCCGCAGCAGAAAAAGAAGAAGTTGGGACTGAAATTGAAACAGAGAGTGAAGTATAATGTCTGAAAAAGATAATAAAAAGAAAAAAAAGAAACGCAGAAACCTGCTGACCAATATCCTAGCAGTCTTTCTCATCCTCTTGTCTTTGGTCTTGATTTTTAATTCAAAGATCCGAAACATGTTTATGGTTTGGAATACCAATAAATATCAAGTCAGTCAGGTGACTAAGGAAAAGATTGAAGAGAATAAAGAGGCAGAAGGAAATTTCGATTTTGATTCTGTCAAATCAATCTCATCAGAAGCGGTGTTAGCTGCCCAGTGGGATGCTCAACAACTTCCAGTCATAGGAGGGATTGCCATTCCTGAAGTAGAGATCAACCTGCCTATTTTTAAAGGTTTAGATAATGTAAACTTGTTCTACGGGGCAGGGACCATGAAAGCAAATCAGAAAATGGGGGAAGGCAACTATTCACTAGCCAGCCACCATATCTTTACTGCTGAAAATGCAAGCCAAATGCTCTTTTCACCTTTGGTCAATGCCAAAGCGGGGATGAAAATTTATCTGACTGATAAAGATAAAGTATACACCTATGAGATTCGTGAGGTGAAGCACGTGACGCCTGATCGCGTAGACGAAATTGAAGACCGTGATGGTATCAAAGAAATCACATTGGTAACCTGTGTCGACTATGATGCGACAGAGCGAATTATTGTTAAAGGTGATTTTAAAGAAGTTAAAGCATATTCAGAAACATCTGATGATGTCCTTAGTGCCTTTAATAAACCATATAAACAGCGTTATTAACAAATAAAAGAACCAGTGAAGAAGAAAATCGCTGGTTTTTGTGTGAACAAAGAGAACTAAAAAAACTTTTAAAGAAAAATATGAAAAGTATTACAAGTGAAATTTTTTGAACAAAATTTTCATATTTCACGGGAAACGCTTTCTTGAAATCAAGAATTATGTTATAATATTCACAAATAAAAGTTTTAGGAGTTTTTTATGGTCTCTTCAGAATTTATCTCAAAGATTGAATTTGCTTGTAAGAAGAAAGAAAGTCTTTATAGCCAAAGCAAGTTTAAGTATGCGATTCGTTCCATGTTTGCAGGTGCCTTTCTAACATTTAGTACGGCTGCGGGTGCAGTTGGGGCTGACTTGATTAATAAGATCGCACCAGGCAGTGGTCGCTTCCTCTTCCCATTCGTTTTTGCTTGGGGATTGGCCTACATTGTTTTCTTGAATGCTGAGCTAGTAACTTCAAATATGATGTTTTTGACAGCTGGTAGTTTCTTGAAAAAAATCTCATGGAGAAAAACAGCTGAGATTTTACTTTACTGTACCTTGTTCAATCTCATAGGAGCTTTGATAGCAGGTTGGGGCTTTGCCCACTCAGCAGCCTATGCAAATCTAACACATGATAGCTTCATTTCAGGGGTTGTAGAGATGAAGTTAGGTCGTTCCAATGAGTTAGTCTTACTTGAAGGTATTTTAGCCAATATCTTTGTAAACATTGCCATTCTTTCATTTGTTTTGGTCAAAGATGGTGGTGCCAAACTTTGGCTTGTCTTATCAGCGATTTACATGTTTGTATTCTTGACAAACGAGCACATTGCTGCGAACTTTGCTTCTTTCGCGATTGTGAAATTCAGTGTTGCTGCAGATTCTATTGCTAACTTTGACATTCCTAATATCCTTCGTCACTGGGGTATGACCTTTATTGGGAACTTCATTGGAGGAGGTCTCTTGATGGGCTTACCATACGCCTTCCTCAATAAAAACGAAGATACTTATGTCGATTAAAGAAATGAGCACGAGTCAATCGTGCTTTTTTGTTTGAGGTGTAATACTAGTCATAGTTGTTCCTTATATCAAAATATAAAAAAACGGTATTGGAAAAGACTGGTACAAGATGATACAATATCCGTAATGAAGCTATTTGGAGGTCGTGAAATGACTCGTGAATTTAAATTTGAAACCCTACAATTACATGCTGGGCAGGTGGTTGATCCAGCTACCAAGTCTCGTGCAGTGCCGATTTATCAGACAACATCCTTTGTATTTGATGACACGCAGGAAGGGGCGGATCTTTTTGCCTTGAGAAAACCAGGGAATATCTATACCCGTATTACCAATCCTACAACAGCTGCCTTTGAAGAAAGAATCGCTGCTCTTGAAGGTGGTGTTGGAGCACTAGCAACAGCATCAGGTATGGCCGCTGTAACCTACACTATTTTGGCGCTTGCTCACGCAGGTGACCATGTGGTGGCTGCGTCAACCATTTATGGTGGGACCTTCAATCTCTTGAAAGAAACCCTTCCTCGTTATGGGATCACAACAACCTTTGTGGATGTGGATAATTTGGAGGAAGTAGAAGCAGCTATCAGTGACAATACCAAGCTTGTCTTGATTGAAACCTTGGGGAATCCCTTGATTAACATTCCTGACTTGGAAAAATTGGCTGAGATTGCGCATAAACACCAGATTCCTCTCGTTTCGGACAATACTTTTGCCACACCGTATTTGATTAACGTCTTCTCTCACGGTGTAGATATTGCCATTCACTCAGCAACTAAGTTTATCGGTGGTCATGGTACGACTATTGGCGGTGTGATTGTCGATAGTGGTCGTTTTGACTGGGAAGCTTCAGGGAAATTCCCTCAATTTGTAGAGGAAGATCCTAGCTACCACAATTTGAGCTATACTCGTGATGTTGGGGCAGCAGCCTTTATTATTGCTGTTCGAGTTCAATTACTTCGTGATACTGGTGCAGCCTTGTCACCATTTAATGCTTTCCTATTACTCCAAGGACTCGAAACGCTTTCGCTTCGTGTAGAACGCCATATTCAAAACACAGAGAAAATCGTTGATTTCCTTGTTCACCATCCTAAGGTAGAAAAAGTCAACTATCCTAAACTAGCAGACAGTCCATATCATGCCTTGGCTGAGAAATATCTGCCAAAAGGTGTGGGTTCGATCTTTACCTTCCATGTCAAAGGTGGAGAAACAGAAGCCCGCAAGGTGATTGATAATCTGGAAATCTTTTCTGACCTAGCAAACGTTGCAGATGCCAAATCCCTCGTGGTCCATCCAGCCACAACAACTCATGGACAGTTGTCTGAAAAGGACCTAGAATCTGCAGGTATCACACCAAACCAAATCCGCTTGTCTATCGGTCTTGAAAATGTAGATGATTTGATTGAAGACTTGCGCTTGGCCTTAGAAAAAATTTAAAGAAAGATAGATAAACAGTGGGTTTCGACTCACTGTTTTTGATTTTCCTTTAAGCATGATATAATGGTTAAAGAAGTCTAGAAAGAGGAAAGTTATGAACGAAATCAAATGTCCCAACTGTGGGGAAGTTTTTACGGTAAATGAGAGTCAGTATGCTGAACTTTTGTCCCAAGTGAGAACGACAGAGTTTGATAAGGAATTGCACGATCGCATGAAGCAGGAACTGGCTTTGGCAGAGCAAAAGGCCATGAATGAGCAACAGACTAAACTGGCTCAAAAAGACCAAGAAATTGCGCAATTACAGAGTCAAATCCAAAACTTTGATACAGAGAAAGAGCTGGCAAAGAAAGAGGTTGAACAGACAAGCCATCAGGCCTTATTGGCTAAGGACAAGGAAGTACAGGCCTTGGAAAACCAACTGGCTACCTTACGTTTGGAGCATGAAAATCAACTGCAAAAGACCCTCTCTGACCTAGAAAAAGAGCGCGATCAGGTCAAAAATCAGCTCCTCTTGCAAGAAAAGGAAAATGAGTTATCTCTAGCTTCCCTCAAGCAAAATTATGAGGCCCAGCTCAAGGCGGTCAGTGAGCAGGTTGAATTTTACAAGAATTTCAAGGCTCAACAGTCAACAAAGGCTATCGGTGAAAGTTTAGAACAGTATGCGGAAAGTGAGTTCAACAAGGTACGCAGTTTTGCCTTTCCAAATGCCTACTTTGAGAAGGATAACAAAGTTTCTGCGCGAGGTTCTAAGGGTGACTTTATCTTTCGTGAATGTGGTGAAAATGGGGTGGAAATCATTTCCATCATGTTCGAGATGAAGAATGAAGCGGATGGGACAGAAAAGAAGCATAAGAATGCAGATTTTTACAAGGAGTTGGACAAGGATCGTCGAGAAAAGAACTGTGAGTATGCTGTTTTGGTCAGTATGCTTGAAGCAGATAACGACTATTTCAACACAGGGATTGTCGATGTCAGTCATGAATATGAAAAGATGTATGTGGTTCGTCCTCAATTCTTTATCCAACTGATTGGGCTCTTACGCAATGCGGCTCTTAACTCCCTTAAATACAAGCAGGAACTAGCACTTATCCGTGAACAAAACATTGATATCACTCACTTTGAGGAAGACTTGGATGCCTTTAAACTAGCCTTTGCCAAGAACTATAATTCAGCTTCGACTAACTTTGGCAAAGCTATCGATGAAATTGACAAGGCCATAAAACGGATGGAAGAGGTCAAGAAATTCCTAACCACATCTGAAAACCAACTCCGCCTTGCAAACAATAAATTGGAAGATGTTTCCGTCAAAAAATTGACCCGAAAAAATCCAACCATGAAAGCGAAATTTGAAGCGCTGAAGGGGGAGTAGAGAGCAAAAATGAACGGTATTATCAACTTAAAAAAAGAAGCGGGCATGACCTCGCACGATGCGGTTTTTAAACTGCGTAAGATTTTGGGAACTAAGAAGATCGGTCATGGTGGGACGCTGGATCCGGATGTAGTGGGTGTTTTGCCCATTGCGGTTGGCAAGGCGACTCGCATGGTCGAGTTTATGCAGGATGAGGGCAAGGTCTACGAGGGAGAAATCACTCTTGGTTATTCAACGACGACCGAGGATGCTAGTGGTGAAGTGGTCGCAGAGACACCTGTATTATCGCCCTTGGATGAAAAGCTCATCGATGAAGCAATTGCTAGCCTGACTGGGCCTATTACTCAGATTCCGCCTATGTTTTCTGCAGTCAAGGTCAATGGTCGCAAGCTCTATGAGTATGCGCGTGCAGGTCAGGAAGTGGAACGTCCAGAACGTCAGGTAACCATTTATCAATTTGAACGGACAAGTCCGATTTCTTATGAGAGCGAACTTGCACGTTTTACCTTTCGTGTAAAATGCAGTAAGGGAACTTATATTCGTACTTTGTCAGTTGACTTGGGAGAGAAGCTGGGTTATGCGGCTCATATGTCCCATTTGACACGTACTAGTGCAGCAGGTTTGCAGTTAGAAGATTCCTTGACTTTGAATGAAATTGCTGAAAAAGTGGAGGCTGGTCAGCTGGACTTTTTTCATCCTCTAGAGATTGGGACAGGGGACCTTGTCAAAGTTTTCCTAACTCCAGAACAGGCTACAGAAGTGCGGTTTGGTCGTTTTATTGAGTTAGACCAAACAGACAAAGAATTAGCTGCCTTTGAAGGAGATAAATTGCTAGCCATTTTAGAAAAACGAGGCAATCTCTATAAGCCAAGGAAGGTTTTTAGCTAGTCATTGCTGTCTTTTTAATTTCTCATTATAGATTTGGGTAAGTTGTCACTAGGTGTTAATTGCATATCAAAAAAGGAAGTCAATGAAAGCGACTACATACAAAACTAGGACATTGTATTTTTATTTTGATATAATGATAACAAAATGAAAGGAATTTCTTAAAAATGAGTGTGAGCGAAATTATTGAAAGAATTAGAAGTGAGTATTCAGAGATTGACTGGTTAAAAAGTAGAAGCAACTTTTATAAAATTCCTGATCAAGGAATATTTGTTCAGTATAATCTTAAAGATTTAGAAAAAAAATATGAAAGTAGTAAATTTTTAATTATTAATAAATTTGCGAAATCAGCAATCGATTGGAATTTTGATTTAGAAAATTATTTTGTTATTACAGAATTGACCGACTCTCCTAAAACAGGGAATATTGAGTTTACAAAAAATAATAAGGCAAGAGAATTTGAAAACTGTATTGGACAAAGTTACTTTACTATTGAACAAGACTTTTTTACATGTCATTTTATAAGAGTTGAAAAGGATGGTGAGGAATTCTTAGAGACATTGCATGAAATTATTTCCTTAAGTTTTGATGATTTTGTGAAGCAGATGCGCTTAGAACATAATAAGTGGGACGATTATGGATATCAGTTGGTATTTAATCTTAAGATATGGGAACAAACTTTTGAACTACGAGTTAACCCGAATAAGAATGTTACCTTGGATTATTTAAAAAATGGCGGAGGAGAATATCCTGATGAGGATTTTTGTTCCTTAGGTGAAGTGGCGTACTATGAATTTTTAAAAAAATATCTTTCTTATAAAGATCGTCAAAAATGGTTTACTCGATCTAGAGACCTTGCTTTTAACACAAGTGTATTGGAAAAATTTGCAATAGAGTATTCAAAAAAATCTGATTTACATGGACAAACTTTGGATTTCACTCCACCAAATAGTGAATACCATAGTTTTTTATATAATTCATTTCTAAGAACAACTACCTTAAAAGAAATCAAGGAAGTATTTCACCCACTAACCGTTTTTGGCTATACTGACTCTAGGGAATGTCATTCTGAGGACGAAACATCATCTTACTCAAGTGAAAATTTAAAAGAGGCAGTTGATGATAGGGTAGAATCTATAAACTATAGTTTTAAAGAAGATGGTATAGATAAAGGGAAACTACAATTCATAAAAAATAGAATGTCAGAATTACCAATGAATGTTTTTGCAGTGGTTGGTGGAAATGGAAGTGGAAAATCCTATAAAATTAATCAGATAATAAAGGAACATTTAGAAGGAGACAATAAGTTCTCACAGATACTTCATTTTTCATTAAGCCCATTTGACAATATTATTCATTTTAATAGAGAGAGCACAAGTATAGAGGTTGCTGATAAAGAAAAAGATTCCTATGGTGAAATTATCTATGAGAAAGTAGGATTTGTTTCCGTTAAACATCCTCCTATTCCAGAAGTAGTCAAGAAAGCAGAAGCTACATCATTGACTGATGTTAAGGAGTATCTACATGAGAAATCTAGAAAGTATCTTGATTCTGATAATACATTAAAACAAGGATTTGAAGCAAAAATAAGTATTAAAGAAAGTTTTTCCTACTACATACAGAATCTATTATTTGACTTGATTGCTTCTAATAAGAAATTATCTCAGTGGGAGTCAGCAATAGAGTTCTTTGAATTTGAAACTTGGGTAGAAGATATCAAAATTTCTTTTTTAGATAGAGATATAATAAAAGAAGATCTAGAAAAAGTAGATAAGTTAAGTTCAGGGCAAGCAACTATTCTTTTATATATTACGAAGCTTGTTTCAAGTATTAATCAAGGAAGTTTAGTGATTTTTGATGAACCAGAAACGTTCATGCATCCACCTATGGTTAAAGCATTCGTTAGAGCTGTTTCAGAGATAGTGAACAATAATAAAGCTTTCTGTTTGATTGCTACACACTCTCCAGTAATCATTCAAGAAATTCCTCATTGTAATGTCTATAGATTAGATTCTAATCACGGATTAAGCAATACTAATTACAAAACCTATGGTCAGAACTTAGACACTTTGTACAAGAATATATATGGAATTGAATTACAGCAAACAGGATATAATAGTTTCTTTAATAAAAAAAGAGATAATATTATTAAAATAACTAGAAAAGAGGAGCAAGAAATTGGTGAAAGCATGGATTCATTATCACTCAAAGATGATAATGAAATAATTAAGAAACAGATTGAACTATTAGCTTATGGAGATGATAAAAAATATCTAGGAGATGAAGCTTTTCTGAAATATCTTGAAGTGAAAGAGGAGATAGAGAAAGCGGGTGAAGTCTTATCAAAAGAGTAGCTAAAGAATATCCATCTATAGAAGACGTTATAGTTGTATTACCAGATACTGTCGATAAAGATGGGCTTCGTAGTTTTTTAACAGAATTAGATAGAGAATATGAAAGTAAAGCTAGTATAGGTTCATTGTATGAATTAGATGTTGATCTAATTCAGTCACAGTGTGAGATTGATTCAAAATGGTATGGTACGTATGTTCGACCATCCTCAAAAGGCCTATTTCAAAAATTCGCAGTTGTAAAAAATACCTATAATCAAGCAATTTGTCCTATTTGTGAAGGTGTGTTTTCAACTAAAGTAACACTCGAACATATTATGCCTAAGAGTGAGAAAGAGAATAATAACCAAAAATTTGGTGAACCTAGGCTTGCAATTTTACCAATTAATTTAGTCAAATGTTGTGGGGAGTGCAATACCTCTAAACATAGTAAAAGGTCTGTCACAAAGGAAGAAAGTGAAATTAACCCTTACTTTGAGGAGTTTGATATTGAGGATTATATTGAGGTAAACTTTAATGATACAGATGAGACTTTTCAACCAAATATTAAATTTCACTATCAAGACAATCCTATGGACAAACGTATTCAAAATTTCATTAATAACTATAATATTGAAAAAACATATAATCATAGAATAAAGTTAGAGTTTCAAAAAATTTTGACCGTATTAGCAAATAATCCAATAACTTTAACAAAATCTATTTTGAAGTCATACATAGAACATCTATTAGATACATATAGTAAAAATAGTGAATTTGAAAAAATTGACGATAAGTATTGGTTTGATCAAAATTATTTTGGATTTTTAATCTGTAAACATTTAAAAAGAATAATAGAAAATGATATTTCTACTGTTTATAAATTAAATGAAGAGATAAACAAACTTCGTAAACCTTCTCAATATATTGCTTTTTCAAATCCAGAATTTCAGAATGATATGAACAAAGTACAAACAATAAGGGATTTAGAAATGTTTGTTAAAAATAACAAAGAAGACCTCATTGCCTATTACCAACAGATTAAAAAACAAGGACTTTCTATTGATTTTCCTAAATTATTTAATGTAGATGAAGATGGGTTAAGAAAAAAATGCTTAGATGATAAGTTAAGAAAAAAACGCTTAATCGAGGAAATTGTTAAGTACTATTTAGAAAGTGGGAAAAGTTTCGATCATTTCGGAGAAGATTGTGCTTCTATAATTACTATTTAAGATGAAACTCAAAATTATAGAAGAAAACGAAGTTAAGAATCATAAAAAATTGAAAGAGATGAATCAAAAATCAGTGGAGGGAACAGCAAAGCATGCATCAGCAATTTAATCAGAATCAAGAGACAGTCTTAGAAAACCGTATATAAAGATTATACGAAATTGGTTATAGATATCAAACCTTTTTACTTAAAAATTGCAAAGTCTTTTTGTTTCGTTAATCAAAGCAGATACCACGCTTTCTATTAAAATTTATTAGATGAGTGCCCCAAAACCAGACTATAAATTTTGCAAAAAATGTGATAGAATAGACGACGGATAAAAAAACGGAGGATAGCATGCAAAATAGACCAATCATTATCGGAGTGACAGGTGGTTCTGGTGGTGGTAAGACCAGTGTTTCAAGAGCCATTTTATCGCATTTCCCTGATGAAAAGATTTCCATGATTGAGCATGATTCATACTACAAGGATCAGTCTCACTTGACCTTTGAAGAGCGTGTCAAAACCAACTACGACCATCCATTTGCCTTTGATACAGACTTGATGATCGAGCAGATTAAGGAATTGTTGGCAGGGCGCCCAGTGGACATTCCGACTTATGACTATACAGAGCATACACGAAGCAGCAAGACCTATCGTCAGGAGCCTCAAGATGTCTTTATCGTTGAGGGGATTTTGGTCTTGGAGGACAAGCGCCTGCGCGATTTGATGGATATCAAGATTTTTGTGGATACAGATGATGATGTGCGTATTATTCGTCGGATCAAGCGTGATATGGAAGAGCGTGGACGTAGCCTTGACAGTGTCATTGAGCAGTACTTAGGTGTAGTTAAACCTATGTACCACCAGTTTATCGAGCCGACTAAGCGTTATGCCGATATCGTCATTCCTGAGGGAGTCAGCAATACCGTTGCTATCGATCTTTTGACGACAAAAATTGCAAAGATTTTGGAAGAAGCGCGAAACAGTAAATAATCAGATGAGGAGGTCATGCCTCCTTTTTCTATTTTTCCTTTAGTTTCAGTAGGAAAAAGGTGATTTTTAAGCATGTTTTTGGTATAATAATACCCATGGAAAAGCAAGAAAATGAATAGTAGGTGGAGATGGAAAAGTATTTATCGGTAACAACTTTGACCAAGTATCTGAAAATGAAATTCGATAAAGACCCTTATTTGGAACGGGTCTATTTAACTGGTCAAGTTTCCAACTTTCGTAAACGACCTACTCACCAATATTTCTCCCTAAAAGATGACCATGCGGTTATTCAAGCGACCATCTGGTCTGGGATTTATCAGAAATTAGGTTTTGACCTCGAAGAGGGAATGAAGATCAATGTGATTGGACGTGTTCAGGTTTATGAACCGAGCGGGAGCTACTCTATCATCATTGAGAAGGCTGAACCTGATGGAGTTGGGGCGCTTGCAATTCAGTTTGAACAACTCAAGAAAAAATTGACGGAAGAAGGTCTGTTTCAAGAACGTTTCAAGCAACCTCTTCCCCAATTTCCTAAGCGTATCGGCGTAGTAACCAGTCGTAGTGGAGCTGTTATTCGAGATATCATCACGACCGTCAGCAGACGTTTTCCTGGTGTTGATATCCTTCTCTATCCGACAAAGGTACAAGGTGATGGAGCTGCGGAGGAAATTGCTCGAAATATTGCGCGTGCCAATCTACGTGAGGACCTAGATGTTCTCATCATTGGTCGTGGTGGTGGTTCCATAGAGGATCTCTGGGCCTTTAACGAAGAAATTGTGGTACGGGCTATTTTTGAATCCCGTTTGCCCGTCATCTCTAGTGTGGGGCATGAGACGGATGTGACCTTGGCGGATTTTGTGGCCGATCGAAGAGCTGCGACGCCAACAGCTGCTGCTGAATTGGCAACGCCTGTGACCAAGTTGGATCTATTGACGCATTTGCAAAATCAAGAAAAACGGATGGCAACAGCAGTTCAGAATGTCTTGTCAAAGAAAAAAGAGGCTTTGAAAAAATGCAGTCAGTCTGTTATCTTTAGACAGCCAGAGCGCTTGTATGATGGTTATTTGCAACGGTTAGATCAACTGCAACTGCGATTAAAACAAAGTTTGCGAACACGGATTTCTGATAACAAACAGCTAGTCCAAGCAAGGACGCATCGACTAGTCCAGTTATCACCTGTTACCAAAATCCAGCGTTATCAAGACCGTCTAGGTCAGTTGGACAAGCTCCTACGCAGCCAAATGGCGCTGGTTTATGATGCCAAGGTTGCTGAAGTCAAGCGACTTTCAGAAGCTTTGATGATGTTGGATACTAGTCGAATCGTAGCGCGTGGTTATGCTATTGTCAAAAAAGAAGAGTCCGTAGTCGATTCTGTTGAGATGTTGAAGAAAAAAGACCAAGTAACGCTTTTGATGCGAGATGGTCAAGTAGAATTAGAGGTTAAAGATGTCAAAACAAAAGAAATTTGAGGAAAATCTAGCAGAACTGGAGACCATTGTCCAAAGTTTAGAAAATGGTGAAATCGCTCTGGAAGATGCGATTACTGCATTTCAAAAGGGAATGGTCTTGTCAAAAGAGCTCCAAGCGACGTTGGACAAGGCTGAAAAGACCTTGGTTAAGGTCATGCAAGAAGACGGAACAGAAAGTGATTTTGAATGAAGAAGCAAGAAAAATTAGCTCTTGTTGAGTCGGCTTTGGAAGACTTTTATGGAGACCAGCAGTTTGCCTCTAGTTTGCGAGAGTCCGTTCTCTATTCCATTCATGCTGGTGGCAAGCGTATTCGTCCTTTTCTTTTGCTAGAAGTTTTGGAATCCCTGAAAGTGGTTATCCAACCAGCTCATGCGCAGGTGGCTGCGGCCTTGGAAATGATTCATACAGGGAGCTTGATTCACGATGACCTTCCTGCCATGGATGATGATGATTACCGTCGAGGGCGTTTAACCAATCATAAGAAATTTGGCGAAGCGATGGCAATATTGGCAGGAGATGCTTTGTTCCTAGATCCCTATGCCTTAATAGCGCAGGCGGATTTGCCAAGTCAGATCAAGGTGGATTTGATTGCCAACTTATCCCTTGCTTCAGGAAGTCTAGGCATGGTTGCAGGGCAGGTTTTAGATATGGAAGGCGAACACCAGCATTTGTCCTTGGAAGAACTCCAGACCATTCATGCCAATAAAACTGGAAAATTACTAGCCTATCCTTTCCAAGCCGCCGCTATCATAGCAGAATTAGCGCCTGAAATCCAAGCAAAACTGAAAACGGTTGGTGAATTAATCGGACTGGCCTTTCAAGTCAGAGATGATGTGCTGGATGTGACAGCTAGTTTTGAGGAAATCGGCAAAACACCACAAAAGGATTTACAAGCTGAAAAATCAACCTATCCTGCCTTGCTGGGCTTGGAGGAGGCGACTGCCTTTTGTAACCAAACTCTGGATCAAGCCAAGGCTAAATTAGAAGAAATTGCCCAGCAGGTTCCCTTTGAAACAGAATCGATTGTGAAAGTAGTAGAAAGTTTGAGAATCAATGGCTAAGGAAAGAGTGGATGTACTAGCTTATAAACAGGGCTTGTTTGAAACGCGAGAACAGGCCAAGCGCGGTGTAATGGCAGGTCTAGTCGTAGCTGTCCTCAATGGGGAGCGCTTTGACAAACCAGGAGAGAAAATCCCAGATGACACTGAGCTAAAACTCAAGGGTGAAAAACTCAAGTATGTCAGTCGTGGTGGTCTAAAACTGGAGAAGGCCTTGCAGGTCTTTGATTTGTCAGTCGAGGGAGCGACAACGATTGATATTGGAGCTTCCACTGGAGGATTTACTGACGTCATGTTGCAAAATGGTGCTGAGTTGATCTTTGCAGTCGATGTTGGCACCAATCAGTTGGCTTGGAAATTACGTCAAGACCCGCGGGTTGTCAGCATGGAGCAGTTTAATTTTCGTTATGCTGAAAAGACTGATTTTGAGCAGGAACCAAGCTTTGCCAGTATTGATGTGAGTTTCATTTCCCTCAGTCTGATTTTGCCTGCTTTGCATCGTGTCTTGGCTGATCAAGGTCAGGTGGTGGCTCTGGTTAAGCCCCAGTTTGAAGCAGGTCGTGAGCAGATTGGGAAGAATGGGATTATTCGTGATGCCAAGGTTCATCAACATGTCCTTGAATCTGTCACTTCTATGGCAGTTAAGCAAGGTTTTTCAGTGTTTGGATTAGACTATTCACCAATCCAAGGTGGACATGGAAACATCGAATTTCTGGCATATTTGAAAAAGGAAGAGGGAGCAAGTAATCAAGTTGCCCCGGAAATAGAAAAAGTTGTAGAGAGAGCGCATAGAGAATTTAAAGATGAATAAAAAAGAGAGACTTGAAAAAATTAGAAGATTTGTTACGGATTATCAAATCGGGACTCAGGAAGAAATCGTTGAGCATTTGAAGGAAGCAGGTATTTCTGCTACGCAAGCCACTGTCTCAAGGGACATCAAGGAGCTTGGGATTGTTAAAATTCCTTTGAAGAACAACACCTATATCTATGAGTTGCCAAAATCAATCGTCAAAAGTTTGCAGTTGGCTGAGGACAACATTGTGAGTTCTGAGTTAATGGGAAATATGATCAACCTTGCTGTCATTCCTGGAAATACCATTTTTGTGAAGAGTCAGTTGGTTGAAGCATTTTCTGAACAGATTTTTAGCTGTCTAGCTGATGATGATTCTATCTTAATTGTAGCTAGAACAGCAGAGGCAGCTGAAGAAATTGTTGAACAAGTCAAAAAATGGTAGGTCAGTATGTTACTTGAAATTTCGATAAAAAACTTTGCCATTATTGAGGCGATTTCGCTCAATTTTGAAAAGGGTATGACTGTTTTAACCGGGGAAACGGGTGCTGGAAAGTCTATTATTATCGACGCTATGAATCTCATGTTGGGGGCTCGTGCAACGACAGACATTATTCGCCACGGTGCGCCAAAGGCAGAGATTGAGGGGCTTTTCTCGGTTGAAAACAGTCGCCTTTTACAGGAACTTTTTGATGAGCAAGGTTTAGAATTGGGCGATGAGATCATCATCCGGCGTGAAATTCTGCAAAACGGTCGTAGTGTTAGTCGGGTGAATGGCCAGATGGTCAATCTTTCTGTCTTGCGTGCTATTGGGCAACACCTTGTAGATATCCATGGTCAGCATGACCAAGAGGAGTTAATGCGTCCTCAACTGCACATTCAGATGTTGGATGAGTTTGGTGATGCTACTTTCTTGGACTTGAAGGAGACCTATCAGACGAGCTTTGATGCCTATCGCAAAATGCGCAAGCAGGTTTTGGAAGTTAAGAAAAACCAGCAAGAACACAAGGCTCGTATTGAGATGTTGGAATTTCAAATGGCAGAGATTGAGGCTGCAAACTTGCAGGCTGGTGAAGACTTAGCTCTCAACCAAGAACGTGATAAACTTCTCAACCATAAAAATATTGCAGATACCCTAACCAATGCCTATAGTATGTTGGACAATGAGGAATTCTCCAGTCTTGCTAATGTCCGTTCAGCCATGAATGACATGGAAAGTGTTGAAGAATACGACTCTGAATACCGTGAAATTTCAAGTTCTCTGTCAGAGACCTACTATGTTTTAGAAGATATTACAAAGCGTTTGGAAGATATTATTGAGGACTTGGATTTTGATGGCAATCGCCTCATGCAGGTTGAAAATCGCTTAGACCTTCTGAATACTATTACCCGCCAGTACGGTGGGACTGTAGATGACGTTTTGCTTTATTTTGCCAAGATTACGGATGAGTACAATCTCTTGACTGGAAATAATCTTTCTTCTGAAGACATGGAAGCAGAGCTCAAGAAATTGGAAGTTAATCTTGTCGATTGGGCAGGTCAGCTTGCATCTGCTCGCCATGACTTGGCCCAGCAGCTCGAAGCAGAGATTAAGCAAGAACTGCAAGACCTCTATATGGAGAAGGCACAATTCCAGGTTCACTTTAGTAAGGGAAAATTTAGTCGTGAGGGGAATGAAACAGTTGAGTTTTACATTTCAACCAACCCTGGTGAGGACTTTAAACCCTTGGTCAAGATTGCATCTGGTGGAGAATTGTCTCGTCTGATGCTAGCTATTAAGTCTGCCTTTTCTCGTAAGGAAGGCAAGACTAGTATTGTCTTTGATGAGGTGGATACGGGAGTTTCAGGTCGTGTTGCCCAAGCTATTGCGCAGAAGATTCATAAGATTGGCCAACATGGTCAAGTTTTAGCTATTTCTCATCTACCACAAGTGATTGCGATTGCGGATTACCAATTCTTTATTGAAAAGATTAGTGACGAACATTCAACTGTTTCGACAGTTCGTCTCTTGACTTTAGAAGAGCGAGTAGAGGAAGTTGCTAAGATGTTAGCAGGAGAGAATGTAACAGAAGCAGCCCTTACCCAAGCCAGAGAATTATTGCAAAAGAGGGAGAAATAAATGACAGACTATTATGTAATTGGAGATGTCCACGGAAAAGCAGGTATGCTGGAAGACCTTCTCAAAACATGGGATGGTCACACCCAGTTGCTTTTTCTAGGGGATCTGATTGACCGAGGTGAAGATAGTCGCCGTGTTCTAGAAATGGTCAAGGACTTGGTGGACAATCATGGAGCGATCTGTCTATCAGGAAACCACGAGTATATGTTTTTGACTTGGTTGGACAATCCCGAAGAAAGCTATGACCACTATCGTCGAAATGGTGGTGATACAACCATTAACTCTATCCTAGGTCGTCCCTTAGATGCACCTGTGGATGCAGTTGAAGACGCTAAACGTGTTGAGACGGAAGCAGCAGATTTAGTCGAATTTATCCGTCAGATGCCTTTTGTCGTTGAGACAGACAAGTATATCTTTGTGCATGCAGGTATTGATTTGACCTTGGATGATTGGCATGAAACGACTGATTACAAGAAAGTCTGGCTCAGAAAACCGTTCCACGAAGCTGAAAATCATACCGGGAAAACCATTGTCTTTGGGCATACACCAGTTTATGGTTTGCTGAAGCAAGACCGAGGTACTGCTGAGCTTTGGGTGACAGAAGATGGCAAGATTGGCATGGATGGAGGAGCCGTTTACGGCGGTGTCCTTCATGGTATTGTCTTTACTGACCAAGGCATGACCGAGCACTATTTCATTGAAAATGATGGCTTTATCGCCGAAGATTAGTACTCCTAGCAGGGTATGGTCTTGTCAAAATGTTAAAAACAATTTATAATTAATAGATACCCTGAAAGGAAGAGAATCATGAATTTAGAAGAATTGAAAAAACGACAGGAGAAGATCCGAAACTTCTCTATTATCGCCCATATTGACCACGGAAAGTCAACGCTGGCGGACCGCATTTTGGAAAAGACGGAGACGGTTTCTAGTCGTGAAATGCAAGCCCAGCTTCTGGATAGTATGGACCTAGAACGGGAACGTGGGATTACCATCAAACTCAATGCTATTGAGCTGAATTACACTGCTAAAGACGGTGAGACCTACATTTTCCACTTGATTGACACACCTGGTCACGTGGACTTTACCTATGAAGTTTCGCGTTCTCTGGCTGCCTGTGAAGGGGCGATTTTGGTGGTCGATGCTGCTCAAGGGATTGAGGCTCAAACACTTGCCAACGTTTATCTAGCCTTGGACAACGATTTGGAAATTCTTCCAGTTATTAACAAGATTGACTTACCAGCAGCCGATCCTGAGCGTGTGCGTACGGAGATTGAGGATGTTATTGGACTGGATGCCAGTGAAGCAGTCTTAGCTTCTGCCAAAGCTGGTATTGGTATCGAAGAAATCCTTGAGCAAATCGTGGAAAAAGTGCCAGCACCAACTGGTGATGTGACGGCGCCCCTCAAGGCCTTGATTTTCGACTCTGTCTACGATGCTTACCGTGGGGTTATCCTCCAAGTTCGTGTCATGGATGGGGTAGTCAAACCTGGTGATAAGATTCAGCTCATGAGCAATGGCAAGACCTTTGATGTGACTGAGGTCGGAATTTTCACTCCGAAAGCAGTAGGGCGTGATTTCCTAGCCACAGGTGATGTTGGTTATATTGCGGCTTCTATCAAAACGGTTCAAGATACTCGTGTCGGTGATACAGTGACCCTAGCAAGCAATCCTGCAGCAGAGCCACTTGATGGCTACAAGCAAATGAACCCTATGGTCTTTGCAGGACTTTACCCAATCGAGTCAAACAAGTACAATGACCTTCGTGAAGCCCTTGAGAAACTGCAGCTCAACGATGCTAGCTTGCAGTTTGAACCAGAAACATCTCAGGCCCTTGGATTTGGTTTCCGTTGTGGTTTCCTTGGGCTTCTTCATATGGATGTTATCCAAGAGCGTTTAGAGCGTGAGTTCAACATTGACCTCATCATGACAGCTCCGTCTGTTATCTACAAGGTTAACCAAACTGATGGTGAGTCTATGGATGTGTCAAATCCATCAGAATTCCCAGACCCAACTAAGATTGCGACCATTGAAGAACCTTATGTCAAGGCGCAAATCATGGTTCCACAGGAGTTTGTTGGGGCAGTAATGGAATTGGCTCAACGCAAACGTGGGGACTTTGTGACCATGGATTATATTGATGACAATCGTGTGAATGTCATCTATCAAATCCCACTTGCTGAAATTGTCTTTGACTTTTTTGATAAGCTCAAGTCTTCGACACGTGGTTACGCTAGCTTTGACTACGAATTATCAGAGTATCGCCCATCTAAGCTGGTCAAAATGGACATCCTTCTCAATGGTGATAAGGTGGATGCCCTCAGCTTTATCGTTCACAAGGATTTTGCCTACGAACGTGGGAAACTCATCGTTGATAAGCTCAAGAAAATCATCCCTCGTCAACAGTTTGAGGTGCCAATTCAAGCAGCTATTGGACACAAGATTGTGGCTCGTACGGATATCAAGGCCCTTCGTAAAAACGTACTTGCCAAGTGTTATGGTGGTGACGTTTCTCGTAAACGCAAACTCCTTGAAAAACAAAAAGCTGGTAAGAAACGCATGAAGGCTATCGGATCAGTAGAAGTTCCACAAGAAGCCTTCCTCAGCGTCTTGAGCATGGATGAAGAATAGAAATAGAAAACAAAACTCTTGAGAAATTTTCAAGAGTTTTTGCTTTAAAGGAGAATGAGAAAAATCGTCAACTGACAGAATTGGTCAGGTTAAAATTTGACAGGAGTCCTGATTTTTTTTATAATGCAGATGGAAAGGTGGTAGGATGAAAAAATTATTAATTTCAGGAACGGTTGTTCTCGCCAGTATTTTTTTAGCTTCATGCTCCAATAAGTCTCAAACAGCAACCGAAGAAAGTTCGACTGCGGTTGTTAGTTCTTCTAGCAGTTTGGAAACGAGTAGTTCTAGTTCTGCTGTTTCTGAAGCGAAAAAGGAAGAGACACAAATCATTGGTTCGAATGAATATGGTTTTGTCAAGGTACCCAAATCATGGGTTCGATTCCATGAAGTAGAAGGTGGAAATGATATACAGTATTGCGATGGAACAGATATCAACATTGTTACGCTGAATACCTTCAAGCCTGAGCAGTTTAATATTAGCGAAGAAGAGTATGCCAAACTGGATGTTGTGACTGTCTCTGCTAGTATTTTATCTTCCAAAGAACAAAGCTCTGATTTCAGTAAGGTTTGGGGCTCCAAATCGACCATTGGAGGTTATGAGGCCTATGTTGTCAATGCAATTGCTAAGTCAGGGAAATACCTCGTTACCTGGGTTTTTCGATCAAATGATGGTAAAATACGCTATGTTTCGCTTGAAGGGGATGGGGAAACTTTAAAAACTATCTTACCGATGGTTGAAAGTAGTTGGTCAGCTACTAAAGCGGAATAAATGAAAAAAAAGAAGATCAACTGGTCTTCTTTTTATTTTTTTACGAATAGATAAGAGAGCAGTAAAAGAAATGGAGTTTCTTATGAAAATTGATAACTATGAAATCTATAAATTGCGCAAAGCTGGCTTGACCAACCAACAGATTTTAACTGTTCTTGAATATGACGAGACTGTGGAGCAGGAACTTTTGTTAGGAGATATTGCTGAAATATCTGGGTGTCGTAATCCAGCTGTCTTTATGGAACGTTATTTCCAGATAGGTGATGCACAGTTGGAGAAGGAGTTTCAAAAATTCCCATCCTTCTCGATTCTAGACGACTGTTATCCTTGGGATCTGAGTGAGATTTATGATGCTCCAGCGCTCTTATTTTATAAAGGAAATCTAGACTTATTGAAATTTCCAAAGGTTGCTCTTGTAGGGAGTCGTTCATGTTCTAGTCAGGGAGCAAAGTCGGTTCAGAAAGTTATCCAAGGATTGGAAAATGAGTTAATCGTGGTTAGTGGCTTGGCTAAAGGAATCGATACTGCTGCCCATATGGCTGCACTCCAGAATGGAGGGAGAACGATTGCTGTGATTGGAACAGGATTAGATGTTTTTTATCCACGTGCCAATAAACGCCTGCAAGAGTACATTGGCAATCATCATCTAGTGCTAAGTGAATACGGACCAGGTGAAGAACCCTTGAAATTTCACTTTCCAGCTCGTAATCGCATCATTGCTGGTCTTTGCCGTGGTGTGATCGTTGCAGAGGCAAGGATGCGTTCTGGTAGTCTTATTACCTGTGAGCGAGCTATGGAAGAAGGACGCGATGTTTTTGCCATTCCAGGAAACATTTTAGATGGCCATTCAGATGGCTGTCACCACCTGATCCAAGAGGGAGCAAAACTGATTTCCAGCGGTCAAGATGTGCTAGCTGAGTTTGAATTTTAAGGAGAAATTGTTCACTCAGATAAACTTTTCTTCTATACTATAGGAGTTAAGTCTTGACAGCTATAGAAAAATGGTTTACACTTTATAAAGTTTATTACTTTGAAAAGGTGTGATAGTGTGGCTACGGCAACAAAGAAGAAAAAATCAACAGTTAAAAAAAATCTAGTCATCGTGGAGTCGCCTGCCAAGGCGAAAACGATTGAGAAATATCTAGGACGCAATTACAAGGTTCTAGCCAGTGTAGGGCATATTCGAGATTTGAAAAAATCCAGTATGTCTGTTGACATCGAAAACAATTATGAACCGCAATATATCAATATCCGAGGAAAAGGTCCTCTCATTAATGACCTGAAAAAGGAAGCTAAAAAGGCCAATAAAGTCTTTCTGGCAAGTGACCCGGACCGTGAAGGAGAAGCGATTTCCTGGCATTTGGCTCATATTCTCAATCTGGATGAAAATGATACCAACCGTGTGGTCTTTAATGAAATCACCAAGGATGCAGTAAAAAATGCTTTTAAAGAACCTCGCAAGATTGATATGGACTTGGTCGATGCCCAACAAGCTCGTCGTGTCTTGGACCGCTTGGTAGGCTATTCGATTTCGCCAATTTTGTGGAAAAAGGTCAAGAAGGGCTTATCAGCAGGGCGTGTGCAGTCTGTTGCTCTTAAGCTAATCATTGACCGCGAAAATGAGATCAATGCCTTCCAACCAGAAGAATACTGGACAATTGATGGTGTCTTTAAAAAGGGAACCAAGCAGTTCCAAGCTTCTTTCTATGGTATGAATGGCAAAAAGATGAAATTGACCACCAATGAAGAGGTCAAAGAAGTCTTGTCCCATCTAACGAGTAAAGATTTTGCAGTGGATCAGGTAGATAAGAAGGAGCGCAAACGCAATGCGCCACTACCTTATACTACCTCAACCATGCAAATGGACGCTGCTAACAAAATCAATTTCCGTACTCGTAAGACCATGATGGTTGCCCAACAGCTCTATGAAGGAATCAATATCGGTACAGGCGTGCAAGGTTTGATTACCTATATGCGTACAGACTCGACCCGTATCAGTCCTGTGGCTCAAAATGAAGCGGCAAGCTACATTAATGACCGTTTTGGTAGCAAGTATTCCAAGCATGGTAGCAAGGTAAAGAATGCCTCAGGTGCTCAAGATGCCCACGAAGCCATTCGTCCATCTAGCGTCTTTAACACACCTGAAAGCATCGCTAAGTACTTGGACAAAGACCAGCTCAAACTTTATACCCTTATCTGGAACCGTTTTGTAGCGAGCCAGATGACGGGAGCTATCTTTGATACCATGGCTGTCAAGCTCTCTCAAAATGGAGTCCAGTTTGCAGCAAATGGTAGCCAAGTTAAGTTTGATGGGTATCTTGCTATCTACAATGACTCTGACAAAAACAAGATGTTGCCTGACATGGCTGTTGGAGATGTGGTCAAACAGGTGAATAGCAAGCCAGAACAACATTTCACCCAACCACCTGCTCGCTATTCAGAAGCGACCCTTATCAAGACTTTGGAAGAAAATGGAGTTGGTCGTCCATCAACCTACGCACCAACTATTGAAACCATTCAGAAACGCTATTATGTTCGTCTGGCAGCCAAACGCTTTGAACCAACTGAGTTGGGAGAAATTGTCAATAAACTCATTGTTGAATACTTCCCAGACATCGTAAACGTGACTTTCACAGCTGAAATGGAAGGAAAACTGGATGATGTCGAGGTTGGAAAAGAACAGTGGCAACGTGTTATTGATGAATTTTATAAACCATTCTCCAAAGAAGTAGCCAAGGCTGAAGCTGAAATGGAAAAAATTCAGATTAAGGATGAGCCAGCTGGGTTTGACTGTGAGGTCTGTGGTAGTCCAATGGTGATTAAATTAGGACGTTTTGGTAAATTCTATGCTTGTAGCAATTTCCCAGACTGTCGCCATACGCAAGCGATTGTTAAGGAGATTGGTGTTGAGTGCCCAAGCTGCCATCAAGGACAAATCATTGAGCGCAAAACCAAACGCAATCGTATCTTCTATGGTTGCAATCGCTATCCAGAATGTGAATTTACTTCGTGGGACAAACCAATTGGACGGGATTGTCCAAAATGTGGTCACTTCCTTGTGGAGAAGAAAGTCCGTGGTGGTGGCAAACAGATTGTGTGTAGTAATGGCGACTACGAAGAGGAAAAAATCAAATAAAATACAGAGTCCTGAAAATAAATTTCAGGCTCTTTTTTTGTTGAGGCTTGACAAATTTCCCCCTTGTATGCGAAACTAGAGGAAGAGATAATTTATCTAGGAGAAATCATGCGTATCATTTACCTAAGCATTGGCTTTATTTCACTGGCCTTAGCTGTCATTGGAGTTGTCTTACCACTTTTACCAACAACTCCCTTTCTTTTGTTAGCCATCGCTTGCTTTTCCAAGTCTTCAAAGAGATTTGAAGACTGGCTTTATCACACCAAGCTCTATCAGACCTATGTAGCTGACTTTCGCGAGACCAAATCTATCGCCAGAGAACGCAAGAAAAAGATCATCGTATCTATCTATATCTTGATGGGAATTTCCATTTATTTTGCACCTCTCTTACCAGTCAAAATTGGCCTGGGAGCCCTGACAATCTTTATCACCTACTATCTCTTTAAAGTAATTCCTGATAAGGATTAGTTTTTGAAATTTGATATTTCCTTGATAAAAATGAAAACATATTTAAATAATATGATATAATAAATTAAAAGTAATTTTCAAGGAGAATCAAATGATTTACGAATTTTGTGCTGAAAATGTGACCTTGCTTGAAAAAGCGATGCAGGCTGGAGCTCGTCGAATCGAACTTTGTGATAATCTAGCAGTTGGTGGAACAACACCTAGCTATGGAGTAACAAAGGCAGCGGTTGAACTGGCAGCTAACTATGATAGCACCATTATGACCATGATTCGTCCACGTGGTGGCGACTTTGTCTATCATGATCTGGAAATTGCTATCATGCTAGAAGACATTCATTTGACTGCTCAGGCTGGAAGCCAAGGAGTTGTCTTTGGTGCTTTAACTGCTGATAAGAAGTTGGACAAGACTAATCTTGAGAAGTTGATTGCCGCATCGAAAGGAATGGAAATTGTCTTTCACATGGCCTTTGATGAATTGAGCGAAGAAGATCAGTTGGAAGCTATTGACTGGCTCAGCCAAGCTGGTGTCACTCGTATCCTGACTCGTGCTGGCGTATCTGGAGACTCGCTAGAGAAACGTTTTGCTCACTATCACAGAATTTTGGAGCATGCTAAAGGTAAAATTGAAATTCTGCCAGGTGGAGGGATTGACTTGGACAACCGTCAAACATTTATCGACCAGCTGGGTGTGACACAATTGCATGGAACCAAGGTTGTCTTTTAAAAAATAGAAAGGAATTGCTAGCTTTGGGTAGCAGTTTTCACTTATGTTTGAAATTTTTAAATCCTATCAGTTTAATCAAGAAAAAGCTCGTGCCTATGGTTTTGTAGAAAATGAGGGAGTCTGGACCTACAGTTTCCAGATTTTGGATGTAGATTTTGTCATGACTGTGTCCATCATAACGGATAATGTGAGCTTTCAAGTTTTTGATCAGGAGACTGGTGACCTCTATCCTCAAGTCCATATGGAAAGCATGAGAGGGACTTTTGTCGGAAGTATCCGTCAAGCTTGTTTGGAGATTCTCTACCAGATTCGGAAGGCTTGTTTTGATATGCAGGATTTTATCTGTCCTCAGACTAAGCGTATCATGTCTCAAGTTCAGAAAAAGTATGGAAATCAGTTGGAATATCTGTGGGAGAAATCTCCTGATACAGCAGTATTACGTCATGAAGGCAGTAAAAAGTGGTATGCTGTTTTAATGAGAATACCTTGGGATAAGCTAGATAAGAACAGAGAAGGGCTAGTGGAAGCAATCAACCTCAAACATGATCAAGTTGCTGACTTGCTTTCACAAAAAGGCATTTATCCAGCCTTTCATATGAACAAATGCTACTGGATTAGTCTGGCTCTTGATGATAGTTTGCTAGATGAAGAGGTGTTAGAACTAATCGAAAGAAGTTGGAACTTGACTGTGAAAAAGTAAGGAAATTCCCTTGCCTTTTTAAATACTTTCAATTAGCAAAATATTCTTTACTGAAGAAATTTTCAGAAAATATTGGATTTTTTCTTGACAAGTACTTTTAGCTATGCTAAAATACTAAACAAGATATCAAACGAAGGAGAAAGTCAAACATGAAAACAGCTAAGTTTAATCAATTTGCTTTGTTGTTGAGGTACTCGGGCTAGTGCAAAAGCATTAGTCCTGTTTGGCTTACCAAGCGGGAGTAAATCAACATCTCGCTTGGGTTTCTGAGCGAGATGTTTTTTTAAAACCATATTTGGAAAAGGGGTAATCTTATGCGTAAAGTTGAATTTTTTGATACAAGTCTTCGTGATGGGGAACAAACACCTGGTGTTAACTTCTCAATCAAGGAAAAAGTTTCCATTGCAAGACAGCTGGAGAAATGGGGAATTTCTGTAATTGAAGCTGGTTTTCCGGCTGCTAGTCCAGATTCATTTATAGCCGTTCAAGAAATTGCTAAAGCTATGAAAAAAACAGCAGTGACAGGATTAGCTCGTTCTGTAAAATCTGATATTGATGCTTGTTATGAGGCACTTAAGGATGCCAAGTATCCACAGATTCATGTCTTTATCGCTACCAGTCCGATTCACCGCAAGTATAAACTCAATAAGAGTAAGGAAGAGATTTTAGAAGCTATCAAGGAGCATGTTTCTTATGCACGTTCTAAGTTTGAGGTTGTCGAGTTCTCGCCTGAAGATGCGACTAGAACAGAGTTGGATTTCCTCTTACAAGTTGTTCAAACAGCGGTCGATGCAGGTGCATCTTATATAAATATCCCTGACACAGTTGGCTTTACGACTCCAGAAGAGTTTGCACGCATCTTTGACCACTTGACTGAAAATATTAAATCAGATCATAAAGTTGTCTTTGGTGTCCACTGTCACGATGATCTCGGTATGGCAACTGCAAATACTTTGACAGCGATTAAACACGGTGCTGGACGTGTCCAGGGAACTATTAATGGCATCGGTGAACGCGCAGGTAATGTTGCTCTTGAAGAAGTAGCTGTTGCTTTGAAGATTCGTGAGGATTTCTTCAAAGCAACTAGTGATATTGTTTTGGATGAAACAATGAATACGTCAGAAATGGTTTCTCGCTTCTCAGGTATCCCAGTTCCTAAAAACAAGGCCGTTGTTGGTGGTAATGCCTTCTCTCACGAGTCCGGTATCCATCAGGATGGTGTCCTTAAGAATCCATTGACTTACGAAATCATCACACCTGAGCTGGTTGGCGTTAAGAGCAATTCACTACCGCTTGGCAAACTGTCTGGCCGCCATGCCTTTGTCGAAAAACTGAGAGAACTGGCCCTTGACTTTACAGAAGAGGACATCAAACCACTCTTTGCTAAGTTCAAGGCGCTGGCTGATAAGAAACAAGAAATCACAGATGCAGATATTCGTGCTCTGGTAGCTGGAACCATGGTTGAAAATCCAGAAGGCTTCCACTTTGATGATTTACAACTGCAAACTCATGCAGATAATGACATAGAAGCACTCATTAGCCTAGCCAATATGGATGGTGAGAAGGTTGAGTTTAATGCGACAGGACAAGGTTCTGTTGAAGCAATCTTCAACGCTATCGACAAGTTCTTCAATCAATCTGTTCGCTTGGTATCCTACACTATCGATGCGGTGACAGATGGGATTGATGCCCAGGCTCGGGTATTGGTGACTGTTGAAAACAGAGATACAGAGACCATCTTTAATGCAGCAGGGATTGATTTCGATGTACTGAAGGCTTCAGCTATTGCCTACATCAATGCCAATACCTTTGTTCAAAAGGAGAATGCTGGTGAGATGGGACGAAGCGTTTCCTATCGCGATCTGCCTAACGTGTAAAGGAGAATGCTATGACAAAGAAAATCGTAACTCTAGCAGGGGATGGAATCGGTCCAGAAATTATGGAAGCTGGTTTGGAAGTTCTGGAGGCCCTAGCTGAAAAAACAGGATTTGTCTATGAAATAGACAGACGCCCTTTTGGAGGTGCAGGTATTGATGCGGCAGGACATCCCTTACCTGATGAAACCCTCAAGGCAAGTAGGGAAGCAGATGCAATTCTCCTAGCGGCTATCGGCAGTCCCCAGTATGATGGCGCAACGGTTCGGCCGGAACAAGGCTTACTGGCTCTCCGTAAGGAACTCAATCTCTATGCCAATATTCGCCCCGTCAAGATTTTTGAGAGTCTCAAGCATTTGTCACCACTCAAACCAGAACGAATTGCTGGTGTAGACTTTGTCGTGGTGCGTGAGTTAACAGGCGGTATTTACTTTGGAGATCATATTCTTGAAGAGCGAAAAGCGCGTGATATCAACGATTACAGCTATGAGGAAGTGGAGCGAATTCTTCGAAAGGCCTTTGAAATTGCAAGAAGTCGGAGAAAAATCGTTACCAGCATCGATAAGCAAAATGTTCTAGCGACATCAAAACTCTGGCGCAGAGTAGCTGAGGAAGTCGCACAGGACTTCCCAGATGTAATCTTAGAGCATCAGCTAGTAGACTCAGCTGCTATGCTCATGATTACCAATCCTGCTAAGTTTGACGTTGTGGTAACGGAAAATCTTTTTGGGGATATTCTTTCAGACGAGTCCAGTGTCCTGTCAGGGACGCTGGGAGTTATGCCATCGGCCAGTCATTCTGAAAATGGACCAAGTCTCTATGAGCCCATTCACGGTTCGGCACCTGATATTGCAGGTCAAGGAATTGCTAATCCTATTTCCATGATTTTATCAGTGGCCATGATGCTGAGAGATAGCTTTGATCGTTATGAGGATGCGGAGCGTATCGAACATGCAGTAGAAGCCAGTTTGGCAGCAGGCATTTTAACAAGAGATATAGGAGGTCAGGCTTCGACCAAGGAAATGACGGAAGCCATTATTGCAAGGTTATGAAGTTAGATGAAAAAATTACTCTAGTCCTTTTACTTTGGAATGTCATGGTTTTCTTGATTTATGGCATTGACAAATCCAAGGCAAGGAGAGGTGCTTGGCGCATCCCAGAGAAAATTCTCTTGACTATGGCTCTTGTATGTGGTGGAATTGGTGCTTGGTTAGCAGGAATCACCTTTCACCACAAGACTAGAAAATGGTATTTTAAAACGGTTTGGTTTTTTGGGATGGTGACCACACTAGTAGCCTTATATTTCATTTGGAGGTAATGGATGGCAGGAAAATCGATTTTTGATAAATTATGGGAGCGTCATGTCATCACAGGAGAAGAGGGGCAGCCCCAACTCATGTATGTGGATCAACACTATATTCACGAGGTGACCAGTCCCCAAGCCTTTCAAGGATTACGAGACGCAGGTCGCAGATTGAGACGACCAGATTTGACATTTGGAACCTTTGACCACAATGTTCCGACGGTCAATATCTATGATATTCGAGATGTCATTTCGAAAGCGCAAATTGATAAGTTAGCTGAAAATGTTGAGGAGTTTGGGATCGAACATGCTGCTCACGGTTCTGAGAAGCAAGGGATTGTTCACATGGTTGGACCAGAAACAGGACGGACCCAACCAGGGAAGTTCATCGTCTGTGGAGACAGCCATACAGCAACTCACGGAGCCTTCGGAGCAATTGCCTTTGGGATTGGGACTAGTGAGGTGGAGCATGTCTTTGCTACTCAGACCCTCTGGCAAGTTAAACCCAAGAAAATGTTGGTAGAATTCACTGGTGTTCCTCAAAAAGGAGTTTATTCTAAGGATTATATTCTCGCCTTGATTGCCAAGTACGGCGTTGCCTGTGGTGTTGGCTATGTGGTAGAATATCGTGGGGAAGCGATTGATGCTTTGACCATGGAAGAGCGAATGACCATCTGCAATATGTCCATCGAGTTTGGCTCTAAGATGGGAATTATGAATCCTGATCAGACCACCTATGACTATCTCAAGGGACGGGAATGTGTTCCAGAAGCTTTCGAGGAGGCTGTGGCAGACTGGAAAACGCTAGTCAGTGATGAAGATGCTGTCTATGATAAGGTTATCCAGATGGATGTCTCAGACTTGGCTCCTATGGTGACTTGGGGTACTAATCCTGCTATGGGAGTTGACTTTGACAGTAGCTTTCCAGAAATTAAGGATATGAATGATGAGCGAGCCTACAATTACATGAACTTGGAGCCTGGTCAAAAGCCAGCGGATATTGAACTAGGTTATATCTTTATCGGTTCATGTACCAATGCTCGTCTCAGCGATTTACAACTGGCTGCGCGATTTGTCAAAGGAAAGAAAATAGCTCCCAATCTAACAGCAATCGTAGTCCCGGGCTCTCGTCCTGTGAAACGAGCTGCTGAGAAGTTGGGCTTGGACAAGATTTTTCTGGATGCTGGTTTTGAGTGGAGAGATCCAGGTTGTTCTATGTGTCTAGGGATGAATCCTGACAAGGTTCCAGATGGTGTCCACTGCGCTTCAACTAGCAATCGTAACTTTGAGGACAGACAAGGTTTTGGCGCTAAGACCCATCTCTGCAGTCCAGCCATGGCAGCTGCGGCAGCTATCGCAGGGCGCTTCGTAGATGTTCGACAGATGCCAGAAGCCCAGTAAGGAGAGGATATGGAGAAATTTACAGTTTATACGGGAACGACTGTTCCTCTCATGAATGATAACATTGATACTGACCAAATCCTTCCCAAGCAGTTTCTCAAGTTAATTGATAAGAAAGGCTTTGGTAAGTACCTCATGTATGCTTGGCGTTATCTAGACGATAAGTATACTGAGGATCCAGACTTTGTCTTTAATCGACCAGAATACCGTAAAGCCAGAATTCTCATCTCAGGGGATAACTTTGGCGCAGGATCATCCAGAGAACACGCAGCTTGGGCATTAGCTGACTATGGTTTTAAAGTCGTGATTGCAGGATCTTTTGGGGATATTCATTACAATAATGAACTCAATAATGGTATGTTGCCCATTGTCCAGCCCAGAGAGGTTCGAGAGAAACTAGCCCGGCTCAAACCGACTGACCAGGTAACAGTGGACTTGGAAAAACAGAAAATCATCTCACCAGTTGGAGAATTCACTTTCGAAATCGATAGCGAATGGAAACACAAGCTCTTAAATGGTTTGGATGATATTGGTATTACCTTGCAGTATGAAGATTTGATTGCTGCCTATGAAAAACAACGCCCAGCCTACTGGCAGGATTAGAAAAAATAGAAAAGGAAATAGAACTATGACAAAACACATTCAATGGAACGGAACACTTTCACAAGAAGGCTATGACATTTTAAAAGGTGAGGGCGGATGTATCGTTTGTCCTACCAAAGTTGGTTACATCATCATGACTAGCGATAAGGCAGGACTTGAACGTAAGTTTGAAGCAAAAGAGCGTAACCGTAACAAACCCGGAGTTGTCCTCTGTGGTAGCATGGATGAGCTTCGCGCTTTAGCACAACTCAATCCAGAAATTGAAGCCTTCTACCAAAAACATTGGGATGAAGATATCCTCCTCGGTTGTATCCTTCCTTGGAAACCAGAGGCCTTTGAAAAACTCAAAGCTTACGGTGATGGTCGTGAAGAACTCATGACAGACGTTCGTGGTACTAGCTGTTTTGTCATCAAGTTTGGTAAAGCTGGTGAACAGTTGGCTGCTAAACTTTGGGAAGAAGGTAAAATGGTTTATGCCTCATCTGCAAACCCATCTGGAAAAGGAAACCGCGGTAAGGTGGAAGGAATCGGAGAACGTATCGAAGGAGCAGTGGACCTTGTCATTGAAGCTGACGATTATGTGGCATCCATCCAACCTGACAAAACAATCGAAACTCGCTACGAACAAGGGGTGATGGTATCTATGGTTGATAAGGACGGCAATCTCATCCCAGAACAAGGTGGAGACCGTTCAATTTCACCAGCTCCAGTTGTGATCCGTAAAGGACTCGACATTGATAAGATTATGATGCACTTGTCAGATACCTTTAACTCATGGGATTACCGTCAGGGGGAGTATTATTAATATTGAAAAGAAGTCTAGTGTTATGAGGAAATAAAGCTTTCTACACTGGACTTTTCTTTAGAAATTCTTTTCTTTTTTTATAGGATATGATATTCTATATATGAAATAGGATTTTGAAATATTAAATACTGACTAGTCTATATATGAAAATGGAGCTACAAAATGGAAGAAAAATTAAATTATTGGATGATAGTTGCAGGAGGAGGTGGAAAAGTTTGGTCCCTATTTAAAGAAGAGAATATAGCTTGTATAGATTTTGATTCTAATTTGTCTAGTATTCTAGATTATAAAAATCCTCAAGAATTGAAACAGGGAAAACAGAGAGATAAATTTATTTGGAAATTTGCTCATGACATAAAAAAAGATGATTACATAATAGCTACCACAGGGGTTAAGGAAATTTTAGGAATTGGTCAATGTGTGAAACCTTATTATTTTGACGAATCTAAAAAAACATTTAAACATTGTATTGGTGTTAAATGGTTGAAAGTAGATGGTGGATGGGAATACCAAGGTAAAAAAGGTGTAAGACAAACCATCAACTGGGACAGAAACAAGGAACGTATCAATTTATATAAATCCATTCTAAATGGCACATACAGAAAAAATATAGAGAAAGTTGTTATGAATAAAAATATTAACGATTATTTAGATATATTAAGAAAATCCAAAAACCTTATCCTTCGAGGTGCACCTGGTACAGGAAAAACACACCTTGCTATTGATATTGCAAATGAATTAACAGATGGCAACGAAGACCAAATCGGCTTTGTACAGTTTCATCCATCCTATGACTATACAGATTTTGTAGAGGGGTTGAGACCGGTATCAAATGAGGATGGAGCTATTGAGTTTAAATTACAAGATGGTATTTTTAAGCAGTTTTGCCAGAAGGCTAAAGCAGCACAGAAAACTGGAGGACAAGATAATTTTGAGGAAACGTGGGCTAAGCTGACAGATGCTATCAATGAAAAGCAAGGACAATACTTCTTCCCTCGTAGTTCGGTTCCAGCCAGTTTAAATAGTCAAGGGAATGTGAAGTTTGATTCTCCCGTTGCTACCAAAGAAAAAGTGTATCTTTTGTACAAGGGTGAAGAGACTAATTTAAAGTACGAAACTTATCAAAAAATCGTTTTAGATCACATGAAAGAAAGCTATGGCTTATGTGATTATGTGTCTCCAACGATCAACACAGATAAGAAATTCGTTTTCATCATCGATGAGATCAATCGTGGGGAGTTTTCTAAGATTTTTGGAGAACTCTTTTTCTCTATTGACCCTGGCTATCGTGGTAAAGAGGGAAGTGTTTCTACCCAATATGCCAATCTACACGAAACTGATGAAAAGTTTTATATCCCTGAAAATGTTTATATTATCGGAACAATGAATGATATTGATCGTTCGGTGGATACCTTTGATTTTGCTATGCGTCGTCGTTTCCGTTTTATTGAAGTTACTGCTGAAAGCCAAGTTGCTATGTTGGATAAAGAACTAGATATCCATGCAGAAGAAGCAAAACTTCGTTTAAGAAACTTGAACGCTGCTATCGAAAACGTTCAGGAGCTAAATAGCCATTATCATATCGGACCAAGTTATTTCCTTAAGTTGAAGGATGTAGATTTTGACTATAAATTGCTCTGGTCTGATTACCTCAAACCACTTTTGGAAGATTACTTACGAGGTTCTTATGAAGAGGATAAAACTCTGCAAACATTAAAAAAAGCATTTGATATGACAAATAAAGAGCAAACAGAACCCCAAGATACTGGTGATAATGATGCGGATAACTGATAATCAGCATAAAATTGCTAAAGAAGACTTTGTTGCAGAATATCCCAAACTAAGTCAAGCTCTTCTTGATAGAACACTGGATAACCTTTCTAGAGAGGACAATATCTTTATTTTTCCAAATGATTTGACTCATACTCCCGATTTAGACAAGGACCAAAAGATTTTTGAAACAGTTAATCAGGAAATCAAGACAGGAAACGTGATTGGTTTTCTTGGATACGGTCAGGAAAGATTAACGATTTCCTCTCGTTTTTCTGATGATAGTAACGACCATTTTTTGCATTATCTTTTACAAAAGGTTCTCAATATTAATCTGACTAGTTTAGATGTCGGTCCATCTCCAGAGGATAAGCTCTATCAGCTTTTGATTTACCTCTTTCCCAAATATCTGCAAGCTGCTCTCAGAAAAGGTCTTTATAAGGAATACCAGCGATTTTTCCATAACGATAGTCATGTGAAGGGCGTACTAGATGTTGGAAATCATCTGAAAAAAAATCTCCCTTTTATGGGAAATATTGCCTATACAACTAGAGAGTTTACTTATGATAATCCACTCATGCAGTTGATTCGACATACGATTGAGTACATAAAGAATCAGAAAAGTTTCGGAGTTCTGCTCGATAGTAATCGTGAAAATATGACAGAAATTACTCGTGTAACTCCAGCTTATAAACTAGCTGATCGTGCCAAGATTATCAGAATGAATAAAATCAAACTTATCCGACACGCCTATTTCAGAGAGTATAGAAAATTACAGGAACTCTGCTTGATGATTCTGAGTAGAGAAAAGCATGGTCTTGGACCTCAAGCCCAAAGGGTACATGGTATTCTCTTTGATGTTGCCTGGCTTTGGGAAGAGTATGTTTACACCTTGTTGCCAAAAGGTTTCATCCATCCTCGAAATAAAGAAAAGAAAGGCGGCATCCTAATATTTTCTGGTGGGGAACAAAAAGTATATCCAGATTTTTATGACAGAGAACGAAAGATTGTTCTAGATGCAAAATATAAAAAACTGGAGTTCACTGAAAGAGGGATTAACCGCGAGGACTTGTTCCAGTTGATTTCCTATTCTTATATTTTAGAAGCTGGGAAAACTTGGAAAGCTGGATTGATTTTTCCTAGTATGGAGCAGTCAGTAAATAGTGAGATAGGAAAAGTAGCGGGGTACGGAGTTTTGCTTAAAAAGTGGTCTATCCAAATCCCTCAAAAGGCTTCATCTTATAATGAATTTTGTGAAATGATGGAAAGCTCCGAAGAAATTTTTAAAAGGAATATTGATAAGGAAGTGGGGAGAAACTAATCTCCTCACTTTTTATATCCGAACTATAAAACCCGAACAATATCGTTTTGTAATTGGAATTATTTGACAAAATCTGTACTTTGGTTTATAATAAATTAAGGAAACGTCGGAAAAGACGTAGGGATGCGCGAGCATAGGTAGGTTATTACAAAAGAAACGAGACATCGATATGTTAAATGAATTTCCAATTTTTGATTACGAAGATATTCAGTTAATCCCAAACAAATGTGTGATTAAAAGCCGTGCAGAAGCGGATACAAGTGTCACTCTAGGAAATCACACTTTCAAACTACCTGTTGTACCAGCCAATATGCAGACGATTTTGGATGAGAACGTAGCAGAGCAACTTGCTAAAGGCGGTTACTTCTACATTATGCACCGTTTTGATGAAGCGGGGCGCATTCCTTTTATCAAACGCATGCACGATCAAGGGCTGATTGCTTCCATTTCTGTCGGTGTCAAGGATTATGAGTATGACTTTGTTAGCCAACTCAAGGTTGATGCTCCTGAGTATATCACGATTGATATTGCTCATGGTCATGCAGATAGTGTGATTTCAATGATTCAGCACATCAAGAAAGAATTGCCAGATACTTTTGTCATTGCTGGAAATGTGGGAACACCAGAAGCTGTGCGTGAATTGGAAAATGCTGGTGCGGATGCTACTAAGGTTGGAATCGGTCCTGGTAAGGTTTGTATCACCAAGGTCAAGACTGGTTTTGGTACAGGTGGTTGGCAGTTGGCAGCACTTCGCTGGTGTGCCAAGGCTGCACGTAAACCGATTATTGCTGATGGTGGGATTCGTACTCATGGTGATATTGCTAAATCAATCCGTTTCGGTGCTAGCATGGTCATGATTGGTTCCCTATTCGCAGGACATATCGAAAGCCCAGGAAAGACGATTGAAGTTGAAGGTGAACAGTTCAAAGAATACTATGGTTCAGCTTCACAGTATCAAAAAGGCGCTTATAAAAACGTGGAAGGAAAACGCATCTTACTTCCTGCAAAAGGGCATTTGCAAGACACCCTTACTGAGATGGAGCAGGACTTGCAAAGTGCTATTTCCTACGCAGGTGGACGCAGACTTGCTGACCTCAAGCACGTTGATTATGTGATCGTGAAAAACTCTATCTGGAATGGTGATGCATCCCACTAATGGATGCTTAGTTCACCCATAAAAAACTTGTTATTAGAGCAAATTTCTGTTATAATAAAACAAGTTTCCACCCTTAGTGTAATGGATATCACGTAAGATTCCGGTTCTTAAGATGGGGGTTCGATTCCCTCAGGGTGGATGTAAACAGCCTAAAAAAGCCTTTAAATAAGGCTTTTTTCTTTATATTGCCTCCAAAATTGGAAATCTTTTTCAAAAATTATCCAAATCTTTCCTAGTCCCGTTTTAAAGTGACTCAGGGGGCTTTTTTTGATATAATAAGAAAGACTGTTATCAGTTAGAAAGAGGTTGGTATGAAAGAATTACAAACTGTACTGAAGAAGCGTTTTGCAATCGAATTTGCAGACAAAAACTTACTAGAAACTGCCTTTACTCATACGAGTTATGCCAATGAGCACCGCCTCTTAAAAATTTCACACAATGAACGCTTGGAATTTTTAGGAGACGCTGTTCTACAGTTATTGATTTCAGAATATCTGTATAAAAAATATCCTAAAAAACCTGAGGGTGACTTGTCTAAACTCCGTGCCATGATTGTCCGTGAGGAGAGTTTGGCTGGTTTTGCGCGTGATTGCCAGTTTGATCAGTTTATCAAGCTAGGAAAAGGGGAAGAAAAGTCTGGTGGGCGCAATCGTGACACCATTCTTGGTGATGCCTTTGAAGCCTTTCTAGGTGCTTTGCTTTTAGACAAAGATGTGGCTAAGGTAAAAGAGTTTATCTATCAGGTCATGATTCCCAAGGTTGAAGCAGGTGACTTTGAAATGATTAAAGATTACAAGACACACCTGCAAGAGTTACTCCAGGTCAATGGGGATGTGGACATTCACTACCAGGTTACCTCTGAGACAGGACCTGCTCATGATAAGGTTTTTGATGTAGAAGTTCTAGTTGAAGGAAAGAGCATCGGAAAAGGTCAAGGCCGTTCTAAAAAATTAGCAGAGCAAGAGGCTGCAAAAAGTGCCGTTGAGAAGGGGCTGGATTCATGTATTTAAAGGAAATTGAGATTCAGGGATTCAAGTCCTTTGCTGACAAGACTAAGGTAGTCTTTGACCAAGGTGTGACAGCTGTCGTTGGGCCCAATGGATCTGGAAAATCAAATATCACAGAAAGTCTGCGATGGGCCTTGGGAGAGTCCAGTGTCAAGAGCCTTCGTGGTGGCAAGATGCCCGATGTCATTTTTGCTGGGACAGAAAGTCGCAAACCACTCAATTATGCTTCTGTTGTCGTGACCTTGGATAATGAAGATGGCTTCATCAAGGATGCAGGGCAAGTTATTAAGGTAGAACGCCATATCTATCGTAGTGGTGATAGCGAGTATCGAATTGATGGCAAGAAAGTCCGTCTGCGTGATGTGCACGACCTTTTCTTAGATACAGGTCTGGGACGGGATTCCTTCTCTATTATTTCCCAAGGGAAGGTTGAGGAGATTTTTAATTCCAAGCCTGAAGAACGCCGAGCCATTTTTGAAGAAGCTGCAGGAGTTTTGAAATACAAGACTCGTAGAAAAGAAACAGAAAGCAAACTACAGCAAACTCAAGACAATCTAGACCGCTTAGAGGACATTATCTATGAGTTGGACAATCAAATCAAGCCTCTTGCAAAACAAGCTGAGAATGCTCGCAAGTTTCTCGACTTGGATGGTCAACGCAAGGCTATTTACTTGGATGTTTTGGTCGCCCAAATCAAGGAAAACAAGGTTGAACTAGAGCTGACAGAAGAAGAGTTGGCTCAGGTTCAGGAACTTTTGACTAGTTATTATCAAAAGCGTCAAGAGTTAGAAGAAGAAAATCAAACTCTTAAAAAGAAACGCCAAGATCTCCAAGCTCAAATGTCCAAAGACCAAGGGAGCTTGATGGATCTGACGAATCTGATAAGTGATTTAGAGCGAAAATTAGCCCTATCAAAACTGGAATCCGAGCAGGTGGCCCTCAATCAACAAGAAGCACAAGCCCGTTTGGCATCTTTAGAAGATAAGAGAAAGACTCTAAGTACAGAGAAGGCTGAAAAAGAAGCAAATCTGGCACAGTTAGAGGAAAGTCTAGCTGAAAACAACAAGGAACTCAATCGTTTAGAGGCAGAATTGCTAGCTTTTTCAGATGATCCTGACCAGATGATTGAGATCTTGCGTGAACGCTTTGTCGCTCTTTTACAAGAAGAAGCGGATGTCTCAAACCAGTTGACCCGCATCGAGAATGAACTAGAGAACAGCCGTCAGCTATCTCAAAAACAAGCAGATCAACTTGAGAAACTGAAAGAACAACTGGCTACAGCTAAAGAAAAGGCCAGTCAGCAAAAGTCTGAGCTTGAAACTGCCAAGGAGCAGGTTCAGAAATTATTGGCTGACTACCAAGCTGGTGCCAAGGAGCAAGAGGAGCAGAAAGTTTCTTACCAAGCTCAGCAGAGCCAACTCTTTGACCGTCTGGATAGTCTCAAAAACAAGCAGGCTAGAGCCCAAAGTTTAGAGAACATTCTTAGAAATCATAGCAACTTTTACGCGGGTGTTAAGAGTGTTCTCCAAGAAAAAGACCGCCTTGGTGGGATTATTGGTGCAGTCAGTGAGCATCTGACTTTTGATGTTCATTATCAAACTGCCCTAGAAATTGCGCTTGGAGCAAGCAGTCAGCACATTATCGTAGAAGATGAGAACGCAGCGACTAAGGCCATTGATTTCCTCAAGCGCAACAGAGCCGGTCGTGCAACATTCCTTCCATTGACGACGATCAAGGCTCGTACGATTTCTAGTCAGAATCAAGATGCTATCGCATCAAGTCCAGGCTTCCTTGGAATGGCTGATGAGTTGGTTACTTTTGATACTAGACTAGAAGCCATTTTCAAGAATTTGCTAGCTACGACGGCTATCTTTGATACCGTAGAACATGCCCGTGCAGCTGCTCGTCAAGTTCGTTACCAGGTTCGTATGGTGACACTGGATGGGACAGAGTTGCGCACAGGTGGTTCCTACGCGGGTGGTGCCAATCGCCAGAATAACAGTATCTTCATTAAGCCAGAGCTGGAGCAATTACAAAAAGAAATTGCTGAAGAAGAAGCTAGTCTGCGTTCAGAAGAAGAAAGTTTGAAGATATTGCAAGATGAGATGGCAGTATTGACAGAAAGATTAGAAGCCATCAAATCTCAGGGTGAGCAAGCTCGTATCCATGAGCAAGGCTTGTCCCTTGCTTATCAACAAACCAATCAACAAGTGGAAGAGTTAGAAACTCTTTGGAAACTTCAAGAAGAGGAATTAAATCGTCTTTCTGAAGGAGATTGGCAAGCGGATAAGGAAAAATGCCAAGAGCGCCTTGCCACCATTGCCAGTGAAAAGCAAAATCTAGAAGCTGAGATTGAAGAGATTAAGTCGAACAAAAACGCTATTCAAGAACGCTATCAAAACTTACAGGAACAAGTAGCGCAAGCCCGCTTGCTTAAGTCAGAACTGCAAGGACAAAAGCGGTACGAAGTTACTGATATTGAACGCTTAGGTAAGGAACTGGATAATCTGGATATCGAACAAGAGGAAATCCAGCGTATCCTCCAAGAAAAGGTTGATAATCTTGAGAAAGTGGATACGGATCTGCTAAGTCAGCAGGCGGAAGAGACCAAAACTCATAAATTAAACCTCCAGCAAGGTTTGATTCGCAAGCAGTTTGAGTTGGATGATATTGAAGGTCAGCTAGATGATATTGCTAGTCATTTGGATCAGGCTCGCCAGCAGAACGAGGAGTGGATTCGTAAACAAACACGTGCTGAAGCCAAGAAAGAAAAGATCAGCGAACGCTTGCGCTATCTACAAGCTCAATTAACAGACCAGTACCAGATCAGCTACACTGAAGCTCTAGAAAAAGCGCATGAACTGGAAAATCTCAATCTGGCAGAACAAGAGGTTAAGGATTTGGAGAAGACTATTCGCTCGTTGGGTCCTGTCAATTTGGACGCTATTGACCAGTACGAAGAAGTTCACAACCGTCTGGATTTCTTAAATAGCCAACGAGATGATATTTTGTCTGCGAAAAATCTGCTTCTTGAAACTATCACAGAGATGAATGATGAGGTTAAGGAACGATTCAAATCAACCTTTGAGGCTATTCGTGAGTCCTTTAAAGTGACTTTTAGACAGATGTTTGGTGGAGGTCAGGCAGACTTGATATTAACTGAGGGTGATCTTTTAACAGCTGGTGTGGAGATTTCTGTCCAACCACCAGGTAAGAAAATCCAGTCTCTCAACCTCATGAGTGGTGGTGAAAAAGCCCTATCGGCTCTTGCCTTGTTGTTCTCTATCATTCGAGTCAAAACTATTCCTTTTGTTATCTTGGATGAGGTAGAGGCTGCGCTAGACGAAGCCAATGTCAAACGCTTTGGGGATTACCTCAATCGCTTTGATAAGGATAGTCAGTTTATCGTCGTGACCCACCGTAAGGGGACGATGGCGGCAGCGGATTCTATCTATGGAGTTACCATGCAAGAATCAGGTGTATCCAAGATTGTTTCGGTTAAGTTAAAAGACTTGGAAGAAACAGTAAACTAGTTACCAAACGATAGCATCTCTTAGGAGGTGCTATTTTTTTAAAACGAATACCTTGAATTGTCTATAAAGGTCAGTTCAGGCGCAAAAAACGACATTTGGGATTTCCTCTTAGCGAAAAGGCTTTCTCTATGATATAATAGTTTCATGATTACAACAGTACCTATTAAGAACGAAAAAGACATTGCAGTACCGGGAAAAACAGTCCTTGTACTAGGTTATTTTGATGGCATCCACAAGGGGCATCAGAAGCTTTTTGAAGTGGCCAGCAAGGCTTCGATGAAGGATTATCTGCCAGTTGTTGTGATGACCTTTACAGAGTCGCCAAAACTTGCCTTACAACCTTACCAACCTGAGCTCATGCTTCACATCGTTAATCACGAGGAGCGGGAGCACAAGATGAAGTGGCACGGTGTAGAGGCTCTTTTCTTACTGGACTTTAGTAGCAAATTTGCTAGTTTAACGGGTCAAGAATTCTTTGATACCTATGTTAGAGCTTTAAAACCAGCCATTATCGTAGCAGGATTTGATTATACGTTTGGTTCAGATAAGAAAACTGCGGATGATTTGAAGGATTATTTTGATGGAGAGATTATCATTGTTCCTCCGGTCGAGGACGAAAAGGGAAAGATCAGTTCCACACGGATTCGCCAAGCTATTCTTGATGGAGATGTCAAGGAAGTCAATCATCTACTCGGCACACCGCTTCCAACCCGTGGGATGGTCGTTCACGGAAATGCTCGTGGGCGTACTATCGGTTATCCAACAGCCAATCTAGTCCTGAGAGATCGAACCTATATGCCAGCAGACGGTGTTTACGTAGTCGATGTAGAAGTACAACGTCAGAGATATCGTGGCATGGCAAGCGTTGGGAAAAATGTTACTTTTGATGGAGAAGAGCCACGTTTTGAAGTCAATATTTTTGACTTTTCAGATGATATTTATGGTGAGACAGTCATGGTCTACTGGCTGGACCGTGTCCGCGATATGATCAAATTTGACTCCATCGAAGAGCTCGTAGACCAACTCCAGAAAGACGAAGAGATTGCTCGGAACTGGAAGGATGGAGATTCTATCATTCAAGAGTCTCAGGTATAGAAAACGTCTAAAAAAGCTACTAGAAGGCTTAGTTGTTTTGGTAGTAGTTTTGAAAGTTTGATATAATGCACTTTCAGTCCCCCTAGTTTCCTATTTTAGCAACTATTTATGTTCAAATTATAGACGAGGCTTTATTATGCAAACGCAAGAAGAAATGAATGTTTTGGTGCCGGAAAAATTAGCAGAAATTGAGCGTGATTTCGATGTCAAAGTTTTGTGGGCTATTGAGTCTGGTAGTCGTGCTTGGGGATTTGAGTCTCCTGATAGTGACTTTGATGTGCGATTTATCTACAAACATAAGCAAGATTTTTATCTCCGTTTGAATGAACAGCGTGATGTTATCGAGCTACCAATTGACGATACTTGGGATGTGAGTGGCTGGGATTTAGACAAGACTTTAAAACTCCTTTATAAGTCTAATCCTACACTATTTGAATGGTTACAGTCACCAATTGTTTATCAACAAACGGATTTTATTGAGCGCATACGTCCACTTGCCAACCAGTATTTTTCTGAGAAAAAAATGCTCCACCATTACTTGAACACTGCAAGAACTCAAATGAATAAGTATCTTTCAGAAGACAAGGTCAAACCTAAAAAGTATTTCTATGCGCTTCGTCCCATTTTAGCCTGTCGCTGGATTGAAAAATATCATTCTGTTCCTCCGATTTTATTTGACGATTTGGTCAAAGAATTGCTTCCGTCTCAAATGAAGGAGCATGTTTCAAGATTGCTTGACATTAAGATAAACGGACCTGAAGGTATGGAAATTGAGCCTATAAAGTCAATTCAAGATTATATTTTAGAGAATATCCAAGAGCTTGGTGCCTATGTTCAAAGTGTTAGTGAGGAAAAGAAAGACTGGAAAGCTCCAAATCAATTTTTCCTTGAGGAGTTGAGAAAATGATGCATTGGTATAATCAAGTAATAAAGGTCAATCCATTCGAACAAAAATTTTAGAAGTATTATCTTTTTCAAATTTTTGGTATTAATTTTGGGCTGGATGTAATTTCAGAAAAACTTCCACTTGTTATAAAATAATAACTGTAAGTATTTTTTGATTCTTACAGTCTTTTTCTTGCTAATATAGTATAATATAGTTAATAGGTTTAGATCCTTATTCTACAAATTACTCATATTTCTAGTAGAGAATGAATTATTCTTCTTAGCTGTATGTAGTTCAAGTTATAAATTACTAGTTATAAAATTCAAAAAGGAGAATCGCATGAAACGAACGAGAAAAGTAGTAGCCATGGGACTGTGTTTACCCTTATTACTTGGATTGGCAGCCTGTCACCAAAATAATACGAGAACTGAAGCTACAAATCAGTCACAGACCAGTTCAGATAAAGTTCCTTGGACGGCTTCATATACCAATCTTAACAATCAGGTCAGTACTGAAGAGGTCAAAGCACTCTTATCAGCCCACTTGGATCCAAATAGTGTTGACGCATTTTTCAATCTTGTTACAGACTATAATGCGACTGTCGGCTCCACTGGCTTAAGTGGTGATTTTACTTCCTTTACAAAGACAGAGTACGATGTAGAGAAAATCAGCAATCTCTGGAATCAAAAAAAGGGTGACTTTGTCGGAACCAACTGCCGTATCAATAGCTATGCCCTCTTAAAAAATTCAGTCACAATCCCAAAACTTGAAAAGAATGATCAGCTTCTTTTCGTTGATAACGATGCTATCGATAAGGGAAAGGTTTTTGATGCGAAAGATAAGGAAGAGTTTGATATTCTATTTTCTAGGGTGAAGACGGAAGCAACGACGGATGTAAAAATTCACGCGCAGAAGATGGAGAAATTCTTCTCCCAGTTTCAATTTAATGACAAGGCTCGAATGCTGTCAGTTGTGTTGCATGATAATTTGGACGGAGAGTATCTTTTTGTCGGACACGTTGGTGTTTTAGTGCCAGCTGATGAAGGTTTCTTATTTGTAGAGAAACTGACTTTTGAAGAGCCATATCAAGCTATTAAGTTTGCGAGCAAGGAAGATTGTTACAAATATCTATCCACCAAATATGCGGATTACACAGGTGACGGCCTAGCTAAGCCTTTCATCATGGATAATGAAAAGTGGGTTGAAGGTTATTAAGCTAGGACAAATTGGAAACAGTAATAGCGCTTTTAGTTGTCATTCTTATCGGATTCTGGGCTGTAAACATTAGTCTGTGAAGCGACAGAAGAAGAGAAGTAGAATTTTTTGTGACATATCTACAACAATTGCTTTTTAGAACCTCAATATTAAATGTCATTAACATAATATAAATTGAGTATTATTCGTAATTTAGCATATTCTATATAAAATATTTTGAAAGGAAATTATATGTACAATACATTTTCTGATATTCCAACTGTAAAAGACGAATTTATGATTGACGAGTATATTCTTGGATTATCAAACTTTATTACTGGATGCGAGACTCCTTTAACACTAGCTATTCAAGGCGATTGGGGGACCGGAAAAACCAGTATTATGTATCAAGTTGAGGAAAAACTTAAAGAAAAATCGTCAAGTAATTCAAAAAGAAAAATTAAAACAATATTTTTTAATACTTGGCAATATTCACAATTTGATATGGATAAGAATTTAGCAGTCACGTTAATTACAGATTTAATTGATGAATTAGAAGTAACGGATGTAAATAAAAGAGAGAACTTTAAAAAATCTTTAGCAGTTATTACAAAAAGTATGGAATATCTTAAACTAGATTTTGGTATCTTAAATATTGAAAAAATTAATGATCAACTTCTAAAATTAATAAGCAATGAAGAAAAAGCTAATAATTTAAAAAATCTGAAACAAAATCTACAAAGTATCATTGATGACTCTATCAAAGAAAATAATTATGAAAAGATAGTAATTTTCATTGATGACCTTGACCGATTAGTCCCCAAAAAAGCGATTGAATTCTTAGAAATTTTAAAACTTTTCTTAGATTGTAGAAATTGTGTCTTTGTTTTAGCTATTGATTATAATGTTGTTTTAAGAGGAACAAAAAGTAAGTATGGTGATGATTTGGACAACGAAAAGGGAAAAGCTTTTTTTGAGAAAATAATTCAAGTACCTTTTACTGTACCTGTTGCAAATTATCATATGGAGAACTTTGTTAATATCTCTTTGGAAAAACTTAATTTTTATTTTAATGATGACGTTACAAAGAATGTAACTCAATTAATTAGAGACTCAATCGGAAATAATCCTCGCAGTGTTAACAGATTATTCAATTCTGTCAGTCTTTTAATGCATATTATAAACCCAAATAATGAGTTAGAAAATGATGATAAATTACTAATCATAGCTACAGTATGTTTTCAATTACGATTTGATGAAGCTTATGACTATTTATTAACTTCATATAATAACAGTCCCGAAGATTCTGAAGAAACTAAATATTTTCTCATTGATTTACTTGAAAATTCTTTTGAAATACCTGACGATGCTGATTATAATTCCCTCGTGTCTCGCTATGGTATCTTTAGTTTTAAAAACCAAAAGGAATTAGAATCTTTCAGAAAATTTTTTAATACTTTGAAATTATTGCTTAAATATAATGTTGATAAACTAGAAGTTGAAGAATTCGAAAATTTGATGAAAAGAATGATCTCTTCAAACACAATTTCAACCGGAAACTTTGATATAGATATAAATAAAACCTCAACTCAAAATCATTCACCGAATGAAGATGTTCAATTCGTTATTCGCAAATTATTTAATACACTGGTTAATACTAATCATTTCGATCTTTCGAAACCAGAGTATTTTGGAAAAGAGAAGAAGGAAGAACGCGAAATGCCAATTTCATTAGATTTTATAAAGATAGCTAATGAATATAATATAGTTCGATTAACACAAGGAAAAGGACAAGGATTAAATATTTACTCTCAAAATAATAAATCGAACTCAATTTATATATCGGGTGATACTTATGGAAATATAAATAATGATGGTATACAAATCTATGTTAATAAGAAACTAATAGGAAAGATTAATAGAAACACATATAAACATTTTAAAGCTAAAATGTTACGACAGAATCTCCAAAAATATGACGAATTTGAAAAAATTTTTTTAAGTGATTTTTCAAGGCTCTTAGAGGATGCCAAAAAATATTTTTAGCTTTTTAGTGCTTTTTGATTTCACTAGTTGACTAAACGATGAAATCTCATTATTGAGCATATCTTACAAAATTTATTCTGTGTAGTTTTTCTCGCATTGGTATATAATTTACCATAGAAATATTTTTAGATAGGAGAAGGCTAATGAAATTAAAAGACTTTACTGAAAAAGAACAAGAGATGATTAAGCAAGGACTAACAACTTCTGAGATTAGTGATAAGGAAACAGCGGCTAAAATACTAGATTTGGTTCCCCAAGAGTGGATCAAGCGCATCCCCTTTTTCGTGCGAAAACACGCTACAACTCGGACAATAAAGCGTATTTCTGTCGAACATCCAGAGCTCTACGCAGTAGCCAAAAGAAGTAGTGAGATTCCTGAGAAGGAACGAGAAGAATTGCGCAAAATCATTACAGACATTTTTCAGGAAAAAATGAATAAGCATAAGATTAAATAATCTTGAAATGAACTAAAAAAATTAGTTCATTTTATAATCGTTTTCAGTTTGTTAAACATGAACTTTTTGGTAGCGATTTAACTATTCACGAACAAAATTTAAGAAAATTCAAAAAAGGTACTTTACAAGTTCTTGTAAACATGATATAGTTATAAGGCTTAGAAAATGAGAAGATGTTTTCTAGCAAATATAAACCCGAGTAAAAAATGCCTACGGACAGGCAGGGTTGAATGCCGAAGCGTGGTTGAAAAGCCACATTATTGATAGGGTTAAAAGCCTACTTTTATAAGTTGATGTTAGGACGCTTGTCCTAATTCATAAATTTTTAGTGTGGTGAAAGCACACGTCATCTTGTGAAACGATCAATAAAGTACGTAATATTTGCTACTAGAGAGTTAGGAAACATCGGGAACAGACATACTCAACAGAAACCAAAATAAACACGTCAGAAGATTGCAGAGCAGGTGAAAACTTGCTCTTTTTTCATAAGTCAACCTTTGGTCGCACTCATTTTTGAGGCGCTACAAATACGGTAAAGGAGTATGTTTTGAAAGAGTTAAATCAGAATCAAGCCCCTATTTATGAAGGTCTGATTAAGCTACGAAAAAAAAGGATCGTTCCCTTTGATGTACCTGGTCACAAACGAGGAAGGGGAAATCCAGAACTTGTTGAATTGTTGGGAGAAAAATGTGTTGGCATTGATGTCAATTCGATGAAATCCTTGGATAATCTAGGCCATCCTATTTCGATTATTCGGGATGCAGAGGAGCTGACTGCGGATGCTTTTGGGGCCAGCCATGCTTTTCTAATGATTGGTGGAACCACTTCATCTGTTCAAACTATGATTCTTTCCACCTGCAAGGCGGGAGATAAGATTATTCTGCCACGTAATGTCCACAAATCTGCTATCAATGCGCTGGTTCTATGTGGCGCCATTCCCATCTATATCGAGATGAGCGTAGATCCTAAAATCGGCATCGCCTTAGGTCTTGAAAATGACCGTGTAGCACAAGCTATAAAGGAACATCCTGAGGCCAAGGCAATTTTGATTAACAATCCTACTTACTACGGAATCTGTTCAGACCTAAAGGGGTTGACAGAAATGGCTCATGAAGCTGGCATGCTTGTTTTAGTGGACGAAGCCCATGGGGCTCATCTGCATTTCACTGATAAACTTCCAATTTCTGCTATGGACGCAGGAGCTGATATGGCAGCAGTTTCCATGCATAAGTCTGGAGGGAGTTTGACCCAAAGCTCAGTTCTTTTAATCGGAGAGCAGATGAATCCTGAGTACGTTCGTCAAATCATCAACCTGACCCAGTCAACATCAGCCTCTTACTTGTTAATGTCTAGTTTGGACATTTCACGTCGTAATTTAGCCCTTCGTGGAAAAGAGTCATTTGAGAAAGTCATTGAGCTATCCGAGTATGCTCGTCATGAAATCAATGCTATCGGTGGTTACTATGCCTACTCAAAAGAGTTAATAGACGGTGTGTCGGTCTGTGATTTTGATGTGACCAAGCTATCAGTTTACACTCAGGGTATTGGTTTAACAGGTATCGAGGTTTATGACCTCTTACGAGACGAATACGACATTCAGATCGAGTTTGGTGATATAGGGAATATCTTAGCCTATATTTCGATTGGTGACCGCATCCAAGACATCGAGCGTTTGGTCGGCGCTTTGGCTGATATTAAGAGACTTTATTCGAGAAATGGAAAAGACTTGATAGCTGGAGAATATATTCAGCCCGAGTTAGTACTGTCTCCACAAGAAGCCTTCTATTCAGAGAGAAAAAGTTTGACCTTGGACCAGTCTGTTGGACAAGTCTGTGGGGAATTTGTCATGTGTTACCCTCCAGGCATTCCTATCTTGGCTCCTGGTGAACGCATTACACGTGAAATTGTAGACTATATCCAATTTGCCAAGGAACGTGGTTGCTCTCTCCAAGGGACGGAAGATCCAGAGGTCAATCGCATCAACGTCATTAAGAGAAAGGAGAACTAGATGGATTTATGGTTTTCTGAAGTTCATACTCCAGATGTGAAATTATCCCTGAGAACAGCCAAGCAACTCTATGCCGGTAAAAGTGAATGGCAGGATATCGAAGTCTTGGATACGCCAGCTTTTGGAAAAATACTGATTTTAAATGGGCACGTCTTGTTTTCAGATGCAGATGATTTTGTTTACAATGAAATGACCGTTCATGTTCCCATGGCTGTGCATCCGAATCCAAAGAAAGTCTTGGTTATTGGTGGTGGTGACGGTGGTGTTGCCCAAGTATTAACCCTCTATCCTGAACTGGAGCAAATCGATATTGTGGAACCAGATGAAATGTTGGTTGAGGTCTGTCGTGAGTATTTCCCAGACTTTGCTGCAGGGCTAGATGATCCTCGTGTTACCATTTACTATCAAAATGGGCTACGCTTTTTGCGAAACTGTGAAGATGACTACGATATCATCATCAACGATGCGACGGATCCATTTGGCCATACGGAAGGGCTTTTTACCAAGGAATTTTACGGTAACAGTTACAGAGCTCTCAAAGAAGACGGTATCATGATTTACCAGCATGGGAGTCCGTTTTTTGACGAAGATGAGTCAGCTTGCCGAAGCATGCACCGCAAGGTCAATCAAGCATTTCCAATCAGTCGGGTTTATCAGGCCCATATCCCAACCAGTCCAGCGGGCTATTGGTTGTTTGGATTTGCATCGAAAAGATACCACCCTGTCAAAGATTTTGACAAGGAAGGCTGGAAAAAACGCCAGCTTTTCACAGAATACTACACTGCAAACTTACACGTGGGAGCCTTTATGTTGCCCAAGTATGTAGAAGACATTTTAGAAGAAGAGGAAGGGAAAAAATGAGTCGTTTATTAGTTATTGGATGTGGGGGAGTTGCCCAAGTTGCTATTTCAAAGATTTGCCAAGATAGCGCAACTTTTAAAGAAATTATGATTGCTAGCCGTACCAAGTCAAAATGTGATGACTTGAAGGCTAAACTGGAAGGTAAAACAAGTACAAAGATTGAGACAGCTGCCCTTGATGCTGACAAGGTTGAAGAAGTGATTGCTTTGATTGAAAGCTACAAACCAGAAGCTGTTTTGAACGTAGCTTTACCATATCAAGATTTAACAATTATGGACGCTTGTTTGGCAACTGGAGTCCACTATATCGACACAGCTAACTATGAGGCTGAGGATACGGAAGACCCTGAATGGCGAGCTATTTATGAAAAACGTTGCAAGGAACTTGGTTTTACAGCCTACTTTGACTACTCATGGCAGTGGGCTTATCAGGAGAAATTCAAAGAAGCTGGCTTGACTGCTCTTCTTGGTTCTGGATTTGACCCAGGTGTGACCAGTGTCTTTTCAGCTTATGCCCTCAAACACTATTTTGATGAAATCCATTATATCGACATTTTAGACTGTAATGGTGGTGACCACGGTTATCCGTTTGCGACAAACTTTAACCCAGAAATCAATCTCCGCGAGGTTTCTGCACCAGGTTCTTACTGGGAAGATGGGAAATGGGTCGAAGTCGAAGCTATGTCTATCAAGCGTGAGTACGATTTCCCTCAGGTTGGACAAAAAGATATGTATCTCCTTCACCATGAAGAAATTGAATCATTGGCCAAAAACATTCCTGGAGTAAAACGGATTCGTTTCTTTATGACTTTTGGGCAATCCTATCTAACGCACATGAAATGCTTGGAAAATGTCGGACTCCTTCGTACAGATACCATTAACTTTAACGGTCAAGAAATTGTGCCAATCCAATTTTTGAAAGCCTTGCTCCCAGATCCAGCCAGCCTTGGCCCACGAACAGTTGGTAAAACCAATATCGGCTGTATCTTTACAGGTGTCAAAGACGGTGTTGAAAAGACCATCTATATCTACAATGTTTGCGACCATCAGGAATGTTACGCAGAAGTTGGTTCACAAGCTATTTCTTACACAACAGGAGTTCCAGCTATGATTGGGACAAAATTAGTTATGAACGGTACTTGGAAACAACCTGGAGTTTACAACCTTGAAGAATTGGATCCAGATCCATTCATGGAAGCTTTGAATGAGTATGGCTTGCCTTGGGTTGTGGTTGAAAATCCACAAATGGTGGACTAATGAAGCTAGAACAAGTACCAACACCAGCTTATGTCATTGACTTGGCAAAGTTAGAAGCCAACTGCCGCATTCTACAATATGTGCAAGAAGAAGCCGGTTGCAAGGTTTTGCTTGCCCAGAAGGCATATTCTCTTTACAAAACCTATCCCTTGATTAGCCAGTATCTGTCAGGTACGACGGCTAGTGGACTCTATGAGGCCAAGCTAGCTAGAGAAGAGTTTCCTGGTGAAGTCCATGTATTCGCGCCAGCCTTCAAGGATGCGGACCTGGAGGAATTGCTTGAGATAACAGACCATATCGTCTTTAACTCGGAGAGACAGTTGCGTAAACATGGGGCTCGTTGTCGAGAGGCTGGTATCAGTGTCGGTTTGCGTATCAATCCTCAGTGTTCAACCCAAGGAGATCACGCGCTCTATGACCCTTGTGCACCAGGTTCTCGTTTTGGAGTGACAGTAGATAAAATTCCTAGTGATTTGTTGGATTTAGTGGACGGACTTCATTTTCATACCCTTTGCGAGCAAGGTTCAGAGGATTTAGAGACAACTTTGAAAGCTGTAGAAGCGCAGTTCGGTTCGTACTTACATCAAGTCAAATGGCTCAATCTGGGTGGAGGACACCACATCACAAGAGAAGACTACGATGTGGATTTACTGATTTCTGAAATCAAGCGTATCCGAGAAACTTACAATCTTGAAGTTTATATCGAGCCGGGTGAAGCCATTGCGCTCAATGCAGGTTATCTAGCCACTGAGGTATTGGACATTGTAGAAAACGGTATGGAGATCTTGGTTTTAGATGCCTCTGCGACCTGTCATATGCCTGACGTACTGGAGATGCCCTATCGTCCACCTTTGAGAAATGGCTTTGAAGCGCATGAAAAATCCTATACCTACAGACTTTCTTCCAATACCTGTCTGACGGGTGATGTGATTGGTGATTATAGTTTTGAAAATCCTGTCCAAATCGGTGATAGACTTTATTTCGAAGACATGGCTATTTACTCCTTTGTTAAAAATAATACCTTTAACGGTATTGGGTTGCCAAGTCTCTATCTTATGGACGAGCAGGGAGACTGCAGCTTAGTCAAAGCCTTCGGCTATCAAGACTTTAAAGGGAGATTATCATGATGGACAGTCCAAAAAAATTAGGCTATCGTATGCCAGCAGAGTATGAACCCCACCATGGTACCCTCATGATATGGCCGACTCGACCAGGATCGTGGCCTTTTCAAGGAAAGGCTGCTAAAAGAGCATTTACTCAGATTATCAAAACCATAGCAGAAGGAGAAAGGGTTTACCTTTTGGTGGAGCGGGACCATCTATCTGAAGCCCAATCCTATCTAGGAGACAAGGTTGTTTATTTAGATATTCCGACAAATGATGCCTGGGCGCGTGATACTGGACCGACTATTCTCGTCAATGATAAAAGAGACAAGTTGGCAGTCGATTGGTCTTTCAATGCCTGGGGTGGTGTTGTTGATGGTCTTTATCAAGATTATGAAGATGATGACCAAGTAGCCAGTCGGTTTGCTGAGGTCTTGGAAATGCCTGTTTACGATGCTAAACCTTTTGTACTGGAAGGAGGCGCGATCCATAGCGATGGTCAAGGAACCATTCTCGTGACTGAAAGTTGCTTACTTAGTCCTGGTCGTAATCCCCACCTGACTAAAGAGGAAATCGAGAATACCTTATTAGAGAGCCTGGGCGCTGAAAAAGTTATCTGGCTTCCTTATGGTATTTATCAGGACGAAACCAATGAACATGTTGATAATGTTGCAGCCTTCGTTGGTCCTGCTGAACTAGTCCTAGCTTGGACAGACGACGAAAGCGATCCCCAGTACGCCATGTCAAAAGCAGATCTCGAACTGTTAGAACAAGAGACAGATGCAAAAGGCCGTTCCTTCACAGTTCATAAGCTTCCTATCCCAGCTATTCGTCAGGTTGTCACTAAGGAGGATTTACCAGGCTATACCTATGAAGAAGGGGAAGAGGAGCGTTATGAGGGCGAGCGTCTTGCGGCTTCCTATGTCAATTTCTATATTGCCAACAAGGCTGTCTTAGTGCCCCAGTTTGAGGATGTAAACGACCAAGTGGCTTTAGATATTCTCAGCAAGTGTTTCCCAGACCGTAAAGTTGTCGGAATACCAGCCAGAGATATTCTCTTAGGTGGTGGCAATATCCACTGTATCACCCAACAAATCCCAGAATAGGAGAAAAAGATGAGAAATGTAAAAGTTGCAGCCATTCAGATGCAATGTGCCAAGGATGTGGCAACAAATATTCAAACAGCAGAGCGCTTAGTACGTCAGGCTGCAGAACAAGGCGCGCAAATTATTCTCCTGCCCGAGTTGTTTGAACGCCCTTATTTTTGTCAAGAGCGACAGTATGACTACTACCAGTATGCCCAGTCGGTGACAGAAAATACCGCTATTCAGCATTTTAAGGTGATTGCTAAGGAGCTAAAGGTCGTTTTACCCATTAGTTTCTATGAAAAAGATGGCAATGTCTTATACAATTCTATTGCTGTCATTGATGCTGATGGGGAAGTGTTGGGCGTTTATCGAAAGACCCACATACCAGATGACCATTATTATCAAGAAAAGTTTTATTTTACGCCTGGTAACACTGGTTTTAAGGTCTGGGATACTCGCTATGCTAAGATTGGTATCGGTATTTGTTGGGATCAATGGTTCCCTGAAACAGCGCGCTGTCTTGCTCTAAATGGTGCTGAATTGCTCTTTTATCCAACCGCCATCGGTTCAGAGCCAATTTTGGATACGGATAGTTGTGGTCACTGGCAACGTACTATGCAAGGTCATGCAGCAGCAAATATTGTTCCAGTCATTGCAGCCAATCGTTATGGATTAGAGGAAGTCACTCCTAGTGAGGAAAATGGGGGACAGAGTTCCAGTCTTGACTTCTACGGTTCGTCCTTTATGACGGATGAAACAGGAGCTATTCTAGAGCGAGCTGAAAGGCAAGGTGAGGCTGTTCTGTTAGCAACTTATGACCTTGACAAGGGAGCAAGCGAACGCTTCAACTGGGGACTGTTTCGAGATAGAAGACCAGAAATGTACCAACGAATTATGGACTAGAAGGTATCTTTCATAATCATTTTTTGATATTCACGCCTGTCTTACAAAAATGTAAGATAGGCTTTTTAAATGTAAGATGGGTGTACGATTATACGTGGAAATGTATGCTATACTCTATGTAGATCAAAAAGAAAGAGGTTTATTATGAAAAAATGGAATGCGACGCAGTTGAAGTATCTGATGGCAGCAGTAATGATTCTAGACCATATCCCGCATATTACGGGAATCGTTTCTCCTCTGTGGGAAGGTATTCTTCACGCCTTGACCCGTTGTGTGGGAGTTTGGTTTGCCTATATGGCTATGGAAGGCTTCATCCATACTCGAAATTTGAAAAACTACCTCATTCGTCTCTGGAGTTGGGCGCTTATCATGTTCGCAGGTAATAGTTTACTCAATGCCCTGTTCGCCTTTAAGGGAGTAATGGTTAATAACAACATTTTCTTAACTTTGGCCATTGGTGTCACCATGCTTTGGCTTGGTTTTCCTCGAAAAGAGATGGATCAAAAAGAGAAGTTATGGCGTCGGATTGGGGTTGCTGTACTCTTGATTTTCGGTTGTCTTTTTACTGAGGGTGGCATCACTATGCTACCATTTCTCTTAATTAGTTACTCTTGTCGAAATCGCAAGGGATTGCGAAATCTTCTCTATACTCTCCTTTGGGCCTTCCTGTTAGTGACTTCTATCCATACCTATGATACTTGGTACCAAACCTTGGAAATGATGCTTTACAATTCCGACTGGCTCTTTATCACTGTCTTTCCTTTTATGGCCTTGTATAATGGACAACGAGGACAAGAAACCAGTTGGAGTAAATATTTCTTTTATATTTTCTACCCAGCTCATCTATGGATTATAACCTTGATTGCTTATTTGGTTAAGTAGATTCAATTTCCATTAGCTCCTTCTTACTTACAATGTGAGAGGAGCTTTTCTGTGTCTGGAAATCCTAACAAAACATGTTATAATAGTTTTAGAAAGGACGGTGTTTATGGCTAAGATATTGGTTATTGAAGATAATAATGAAATCCAAGAAATTTTGCGAACACTTCTCACTGAGGAGCATGAGGTGATACAAGCCTTTTCTGGCACAGAAGGTATAATGCAATTTGACAAAGGTGGCATTGATCTCGTTCTGCTAGATATCATGCTTCCAGGGAAAAATGGCGACCAAGTCTTGCAAGTCATTCGACAAACTAGTCAGACACCAGTTATCATGCTCACTGCTTTGAGTGATAAAAAGCTTATCAGTCGATATCTATTAGACGGTGCCAATGATTATATAGTAAAACCTTTTGATTTGAACGAAGTCTTTGCTAGAGTTACTGTTCAATTACGCCAAAGTGGTGAACATCAGTCAGAAGATCGAAGAGAAATTGATAACCTCGTGCAAAACTTTAAAAATATCCAGTTCGATGCGGATAGTTTTGAAATAAGCAATTCTACTGAAACCATTCGCCTTGCAAAGAAAGAGTGCCAGATTCTCCAAATCTTGCTCCAGTATCCTAAAAAGATCTTCACCAAGGAAGAACTCTATGAATTGATTTGGGAAGAAAGTTACCTGCCTGGAGATAATACGCTCAACACTCATCTAAGCAATCTTCGTAAGAAACTCCATCAACTGGATCCAAATCACGAATACATTGAAACCATTTGGGGAGTTGGTGTTCGATTAAAAGGAGATAAATAATGAATTACATTTTGATATCAATATTACTCCTTACTAACATTATTTTGGCGATTTCTTTGATTCGCTATCATATAGCAATTAGAGATTTAAGCAGACAAATCGAAGAAAAGATTCGCTCTGGTAGCATGAAGAGGATCGGGATAAACTTCTTTTCAAAGACCATTTTGCGTCTACATAACCAAATTGAGAATCTATTTCAAGAGGTGGAGCAAAATCAGCTCATCATGAAGCATGAAAAACGCATCCTAGATATGGCAATCAGTAACATCGCTCATGATATTCGGACACCTTTGACAATCGCTTCAGGATATACTCAGCAACTAATTAAAAATCCTGAGCCTAATCCAGAAACGTTAAACAAAATAGCCCATCACCTTGATTTGGTTTCCAAACGTTTGGAGGCTCTCCTTGAATATCGTCATTTGATGGAAGGAGCAGTCAAACCGAAACTGGAAGAGCTTGATTTATCAACCTTTATAACGAAGAAGACTTTAGCTTATTACGACGTTTTTCAATCTTCACAGATTGTTCTTGATTTTAACGTTGAACCAGGATTGAAAACGACGACTGATGAGGACTTGCTTGATCGAATTATACAAAACCTCCTTGGAAATGTTCTCAAGCACGGCAAGGAGAAGGCTCGACTTTCTTTGAAAAAGGAAGAAAATAGGCTTGTTTTGGAAATTGATAATCTAGTCAAAAAACCTATCAAGAATATAGACAATCTCAGCAATCGTTTTTATTCTGAAAATATGTCGGATACTGAAGAATCCTCTGGTTTAGGTCTCTATATTACCGAGGAATTGGTTCATCTTCTTGGAGCGGATATGAAGCTAGCCACTGATGGAGAATGGTTTTCAGTCTTTATTTATCTTTAACAGAAGAAACCTCCTCTATATCCTAGAGGAGGTCCTTTTTATAAGCTTTTCTTCTTGAAAATAGTCAGTCCACTGAAAGAGAAGAAAAGTATGACTGTTACGCAAACCGTGATGGTATAGAGAATAGCTTGACTATTACTAGTCATAGCATAGGCAAAATCTAGAATTAAATATCGTAGAATTTCAATGTCTGGGAAAACAAGCATTGGAATAGAAATGACGATAGAGCTAATCAGATAACCAATAAATACGGCAAGATAAGAATGAGTTAGGTAGAGAATAAAGGAAACAATCGAAAGCCAAGCTAGAAGGCAGAGAAATTGAAGGGAAATCGTCAAGAGGAGATTAGTAACAAAACCATCAGGCATTGTACCAAGTCCGTTTAGTAGAGTTGAGGGAACAAAAGCAATCACAAGGCTGGCGATGAGTTGTAAGAGAGCGATACTTGCTAGAACAAAGAATTTAGCAAGGAAAAATTCTGTACGAGAAACACCGACTGTCAAACTATTTTTATAAAGTTTGCCGATTAGATCAACCCCAAGAACTAAACATACTAGAATAATACAGAGGAAAACGAGGTTTGAGCCGTTATTTGACACGTTGATTAGAGCTTCTATCCCATTCCAACCATGGGTAGGAGTCTCAGGTGGTGCTGTTTGAACGGACATTAGATGTCCTGTAGCGCCAATAGTAGCACCCAGTAACATAAGTACAAAGAGAATGAATTCTGTAATCCAGAATCCTTTGGAGCGGAAAAGACGGTAAAAATCTGCTTGAATGGTGTGTATCATGATTTTTCTCCTATTCTACCAATTGTGTGAAGTATTCTTCTAGGTTTTGACGGGCAAAGTAAATCTCTTCAATAGAAACATCTGCCAAAGTTAGTTGCTTGAGGATCTGTTTGACATCTTGTTCATTACCAAAGATATGGATTTCATTTTCAGGATTTACAACCTTAAACTGGAGTTGGATTTGTTCCTTCAATACTTGACAAGCTCTTTCTTTATCGCTTGTTCTAAGCACGATATAATCCTCACTTAGTGTTTCAAATTCAGCTTTGCTGATTTCACGGATAATCTTACCTTGATCTAAGATACCAAAGCGATTAGCTAGGAGATAGAGTTCAGACAAGATATGGCTAGAGATGAGGATAGTTATGCCTTTTTCTTGATTGAGCCGCTGGATCATGAGGCGAAATTCTTTGATTCCAATTGGGTCGAGACCGTTAATGGGTTCATCAAGAATCAGGAAATCAGGTTTGGATAGAAGGGCAATGGCAATGCCAAGCCTTTGTTTCATTCCTAGTGAGAAATCACGAAAGATTTTTTTACCTGTATCTGACAAACCCACATAGTCCAGCGTTTCTCGAATGACTATATCAGCATTTGGAATATGACGTATCATACAATAATATTTCAGATTCTGGTATGCTGTTAAGTGATTATGAGCTACAGGTGATTCGATAACCGAACCCACTCGAGATAAAGCCTTGGTCCACTCATTTTCCGATTGACTAGAAAAGAGGGAAACAGTTCCTTTATCCGCAAACAGTAGTTGTGTAATGATTTTGATAAGAGTAGTTTTACCTGCTCCGTTTTTTCCAATTAAACCATAAATATCTCCCTCTTTTATGGTTAGGCTAAGATCTTGAAGAATAGCTTGTTTACCAAATTCTTTGGTCAATCCATGAATTTCGAGTACTGTTTTCATGATTTTCTCCTTTTGATTTATTTTGATAACTTTAGTATAAGCTATAGAAATCAAAGAAAGCTCAAGTATTTCTAAAGAGTTTCTAAAGTTTTCAGATTTTTAAAATGTCAAAAACCCAGTTAAGGATTTAACTGGGAATTTTCTTTATAAAATATACTTCTCAATCGCACGCGCGACGCCGTCTTCATCGTTGCTGGCTGTAACATCATTGGCAAGAGATTTGACATGATCACTAGCATTTCCCATAGCAATACCAAGGCCTGCAAACTGGAGCATTTCGATATCGTTATTGGCATCACCCATAGCCATAATCTCTGAGGGCTCGATCTTCAAAATCGCTGCTAGTCGTGAAAGAGCAGTAGCTTTTGTGGTTCCAAGTGGCATGGCTTCATAAATGACAGGCTGCGAACGAACGCCACTAAATCGTTGGCAGAGTTCTGTAGCAAAACGCTCTTCAAAATCATCTGTTTGTTCTTTAGTGCCTAAAAACATGCCTTGGAACATACGGTACTTGCCACTAGTGGCTTCCTCAAGGGAAATTTCAGTCAGGTCTGAAAAGACTAGTTTGGCATCATTTTGAATGATTTGATTTGGCTTGCCACCAAGAACAAAATAATGTTCTTCATCAAAAAGAGTCAACTGAACATCACTCTTTTCAGCTAGGTCATAGAGGTATTCAATGTCAGCTGGGCTGAGTTCTTGCCAGTCAACTAGACTCCAGTCACTGGTCTGGTGGGTTGAGCAACCGTTATTGACAATGACATACTCATTCTGGAGGTCCAGTTCTAGTTTTTTATAGTAGGGGAGGACACCGAAAAGCGGGCGACCTGTACAGAGAACCAGTTTGACACCTTTTTCGATAGCCTTATGAATGGCATCAATATGAGCCTGAGGAATTTCCTTGGCTTCGTTGAGTAGAGTACCATCCATATCCAGAGCAAGTAATTTAATCATAGGTTTTCCTTCTTTATCTTTTGGTATTATTATAGCATATTTTGGAGGAAATAAGGATTACTATGTCGATTTAAGACGTTTCGATGACAATTCAAGATTTGAAGAGGATATTTTGCAAAGATATGCTATACTAAACTTGTCAAAGTTGCAAATAGACAAATATAAAAAAACTAACTTAAAATAGTTTTTTTGTAAGTAGGTATGAGTAGCAGATTACTCAACTAATCTGAACCATAACGGAGGAATACATCATGGTTTTAATGAAAAAAAATGTAAATCTAACAAATGAAGAATTAGAGATGATACAAGGTGGAGCAGATCCCTATGGTAAAGAGGCTAATAATTATGTCACTTGGCAAATAGCGCCGGTATTAACTATGCCGGTTCATGGATTTTGTCCTAGTGGCACTTATGATTTAGGATATATTGGCGGAGGTAATCATCTTTGCAAAGGAAGTGCTGCGAGATTTTAAATAAAATATATTAGTAATATGAAGAAACAAGGGGAGAAAGCTGAGTCATAGTATGAAAAAAAGAGTAGTACAGATTTTACTAGCCTTATTGGTAATTATTTATAGGAAGACATGGTTTTGGTGGATTTTTAATCATTTTGCAGGTAGGCTTGTGCCTGCTAGTAGAGAATTTTTTCAAATTCTTGCTTTTTTAGAGCTCATCGTTACTTTTATAGCTATTCTTTATTTAGTAGTATTCGAAGGTAAGAAAATTCTTGAGTTGAAGTGGAAATGGAGATATCCAGTTTATGTGCTTCTTGCTTATGGAGTCAATCATCTTTCAGGTATTGTGTTTTCTTTTTTAACCCCAGCCACGTCCAATCAAATGGCTTTAAATGAATTAGTTGAGATGACAGGGCGACAAGAGTTACTATATTTATTGCTTATTACTTGTCTGCTAGGACCAATTACAGAAGAATTGGTTTATCGAGGAGTTCTGATGAATACATTTTTGAAAGATTCACCTTGGTATGGAGATGTTTTACTATCAGCCTGTGTCTTTGGCTATGTGCATGTTTCTGATGGTATAACACCACTTGCCTTTTTCACCTATGCAAGCGGAGGAGCGATTGTAGCATTCCTCTACCGAAAAACTCATTCTCTCTATTATCCCATTTTGCTCCATATCATGATTAACATTTTAGCATTTTGGGAATTATGGGTACTCTTGTTTTCTGGTAGTTAATAACTATAAAAGGTCGGATTTTATTCCGACTTTTTTGATATGGGACAGGTTAAATTTAGGGCTTTATATCAATCTGTTTTTACTTAAAAAATGATATAATAAAAGGTAATGACAAAAACAAACGAGGCAGAGATGAAACTACTTTATACTGATATTCGGACTTCTTTGACAGAAATCCTAACCAGAGAGGCGGAAGAGCTGGTTGCTGCTGGCAAACGGGTTTTCTACATCGCACCCAACTCTCTTTCATTTGAAAAGGAACGCGCCGTGCTGGAATGCTTGTCCCAGCAGGCTTCTTTTGCGATTACCGTCACGCGCTTTGCTCAAATGGCTCGTTACCTGGTTTTAAATGACTTGCCTACAAAGACCAGTCTTGATGACATCGGTCTTGGAATGGCCTTTTATAAATGCCTAGCTGAACTTGATCCCAAAGAGTTACGAGTTTATGGTGCTATTAAACAAGATCCTCAATTTATCCAGCAGTTGATTGAACTTTATCACGAGATGACGACTGCTCAGATGAGCTTTTTGGACTTGGAAAGTTTGACCGATGAGGACAAGCGAGCAGATTTACTCTTGATTTTTGAGAAAGTGACTACCTATCTCAATCAAAGTCAATTAGCTCAGGGAAGTCAGTTATCCCATTTGATTGAGGCTATTGAGAATGACAAGGTAAGTAGTGATTTCAGTCAGCTTGCCTTGGTTATCGACGGTTTTACCCGTTTTTCTGCCGAGGAGGAGCATGTGGTGGATCTGCTCCATCGTAAAGGTGTTGAGATTGTCATTGGTGCTTATGCAAGTAAGAAGGCCTATACAAGTCCTTTTGCTGAAGGCAATCTCTACCAAGCCAGTGTAGAATTTCTTCATCATTTAGGTGCGAAATACCAGACGCCTGCTCAAGACTGTTCTCAGACTCATAAGAAGATAGATAGCTTTGACAAGGCATCTCGTTTGCTGGAGTCTTCTTATGACTTTTCAGAACTCACCTTGGATGTCGATGAGAAGGATCGTGATAATCTACAAATCTGGTCTTGCTTGACACAAAAGGAAGAGTTGGAGTTGGTAGCCCGTAGCATTCGTCAAAAACTACATGACAATCCAGACCTCAGTTACAAGCATTTTCGGATTCTGTTGGGAGATGTAGCTTCTTATCAGTTGTCCTTAAAGACCATTTTTGACCAGTACCAGATTCCTTTCTATCTTGGTAGAAGCGAATCTATGGCTCATCATCCCTTGACCCAGTATGTGGAATCTATTTTACGTTTAAAACGCTACCGTTTCCGTCAGGAGGATTTGATTAACCTCCTCAAAACAGGTTTGTATACTGACCTTAGTCAGGCTGAGATTGATACTTTTGAGCAATATCTCCGCTATCTTGGTATCAACGGCTTGCCAGCCTTTCAGCAAACCTTCACCAAATCCCACCATGGAAAGTTTGATTTGGAACGCTTGAATGCCATTCGTTTGCGAGTTTTGGAGCCCCTTGAAACTTTGTTTGCCAGCCGGAAACAAAAGACAGAAAATCTCTTGCAAAAGTGGAGTATTTTTCTAAAAACTGCTGCTTTAAGCAAGCAGATGCAAGGTTTAACATCCACTATGGAAGTCCTAGAGCAGGAAAGACAAGCCGAAGTTTGGAAGGCTTTCTGTCATGTTTTAGAACAATTTGCGACCGTTTTTGATGGTTCACAAGTTAGTCTGGAGGACTTCCTAGCCTTGCTCCACTCAGGTATGACTTTATCTCAGTATCGCACCATTCCAGCGACAGTGGACACTGTTCTGGTGCAGAGTTACGATTTGATTGCACCACTGACTGCTGACTTTGTCTATGCCATTGGACTAACTCAGGATCATTTACCGAAAATCACGAAAAATACTAGCCTTTTGACAGATGAAGAAAGACAAAGCCTAAACCAAGCGACAGAAGAGGGTGCGCAATTACTGATTGCAAGTAGTGAAAACCTCAAGAAAAATCGCTACACCATGCTTTCTTTAGTCAATGCTGCCCGTAAACAGTTGGTGTTGTCAGCGCCAAGTCTTCTCAATGAAAATGAGAGTAAAGAATCAGCCTGTCTTCAAGAGCTGGTCCATTTTGGATTTAGTCGGACAGAGAAGAAGATTCATCACAAAGGTCTGTCTAAGGAAGATATGGGTTCTTATCACAGTCTCTTGTCTAGCTTAGTTGCCTATCACCAGCAGGGCGAGACGAGTGATACTGAGCAAAATTTGACATTTATTAAGGTTCTGGCGCGTGTCATGGGGAAAAAACTAGATCAGAAAGGTCTTACAAATCCAGCTGTCCCAACTAGTCCAAGCAGCAAGCCATTAGCAAAGGATACCTTGCAGGCTCTCTATCCTGCTGACAAAGAGTTTTACCTGTCTACCTCTGGTTTGACAGAGTTTTACCGCAATGAATATAGTTATTTCCTCCGTTATGTCCTTGGTTTGCAGGAGGAATTGCGCCTGCGCCCAGATGCTCGCAGTCATGGGAATTTCTTACACCGTATTTTTGAACGTGCCTTGAAACTGCCTGCTGAAAATCCGTTTGACCAACGACTGGAACAAGCTATTAAGGAAACCAGTCAGGAACGGGAATTTGAAGCCATTTATCAAGAAAGTTTAGAAGCCCAGTTTACCAAGGAAGTTCTTCTCGATGTCGCTCGGACCACTGGCCACATCCTTCGTCATAATCCAGCTATCGAAACCATCCAAGAGGAGGCGACATTTGGCGGTAAGGATCAGGCCTTTATTCAATTGGATAATGGTCGCAGTGTCCATGTGCGAGGCAAGGTGGACAGAATTGATCGCCTGAAAGCTGATGGAGCGCTAGGAGTAGTAGACTACAAGTCTAGTTTGACCCAGTTCCAGTTTCCTCATTTCTTCAACGGACTTAATTCCCAACTGCCAACCTATCTTGCTGCTCTTAAAGGAGAAGGAGAGCAAAACTTTTTCGGTGCCATGTACTTGGAAATGGCTGAGCCTGTTCAATCTTTGTTGACTGTTAAGAATTTGGCAGGAGCAGTAGTAGAAGCCAGTAAGTCAATGAAATACCATGGACTCTTTTTAGAGAAAGAAAGCAGTCATTTGGGAGAATTATACAACAAAAACAAGGCCAATCAGCTGACGGATGAGGAACTCCAGCTCCTACTGGACTACAATGCTCATCTTTACAAGAAAGCAGCTGAGAGGATTTTAGAAGGCCAGTTCGCCATCAATCCATACACAGAGAACGGCAGAAGTATTGCCCCATACGTGCAGCAACATCAAGCCATTACAGGATTTGAAGCTAATTACCATTTGGGTCAAGCTCGTTTCCTAGAAAAGTTAGACCTAGCCGATGGCAAACGTCTGGTCGGAGAAAAACTCAAGCAAGCTTGGTTTGAAAAAATGAGAGAGGAGTTGAATCGATGAAGCCTATTTCCTTCTTAACTGAGGAAGAGATTCAAAAACTGCAAGTAGCAGAAGCGAGTTCGAGCAAGGAACAGAAGAAAACAGCCGAGCAAATCGAAGCCATCTACACTTCTGGTCAAAATATCCTCGTTTCAGCGTCTGCTGGTTCTGGGAAAACCTTTGTCATGGCCGAGCGCATTCTGGACCAATTGGAACGTGGTGTGGAAATCAGTCAACTCTTTATCTCAACCTTTACTGTCAAGGCTGCAACTGAACTCAAGGAACGCTTGGAGAAAAAAATCAGCCAGCAAATCCAAGAAACCGATGATGTCGATCTTAAACAGCACTTGGGACGACAGTTGGCAGACCTCCCCAACGCTGCCATCGGAACCATGGACTCCTTCACACAAAAGTTCCTCGGCAAACATGGCTATCTGATTGATATTGCACCCAATTTTCGTATTCTACAAAATGAAAGTGAACAGTTAATCTTAAAAAACGAAGTTTTTCATCAGGTGTTTGAAGACCATTACCAAGGTGAAAACAAAGAGAACTTTAGTCGTTTGGTGAAGAATTTTGCTGGTCGAGGCAAGGATGAACGTGGTCTGCGTCAGCAAGTCTACAAAATTTATGACTTTTTACAATCTACTAGCAGCCCTCAGAAATGGCTGAGTGAATCTTTCCTCAAAGGATTTGAAGAAGCCGATTTTATTAGTGAAAAAGGAAAACTGACTGAGCAAATCAAGCGGGCGCTTTGGGATTTGGAAAGCTTTTTCCGTTATCACCTGGATAATGAAGCCAAAGAGTTTCCCAAAGCTACTTACTTAGAAGCTGTTCAGCAGGTTTTGGATGAAATTGGCTCTTTAAATCATGAATCTGATAGTCAGGCTTTTCAAGCAGTGCTTGCTCGTATTATCGCCATCTCAAAGGAGAAAAATGGTCGGGCTCTTGCTAACTCTAGTCGAAAGGCTGATTTGAAGCCACTGGCAGATGCTTATAACGAGGAGAGAAAGTCCCAGTTTGCTAGACTAGGACAACTAGCAGACCAGATAACGATTCTTGACTATCAAGAGCGTTATCATGTAGACACTTCGGATCTAGCTAAAACCTTCCAAACCTTTATGAGTGATTTTGTGGAGGCTTATCGTGAACGTAAACGTGATGAAAATGCCTTTGAATTTGCTGATATTAGCCATTACACCATTGAAATTTTAGAGAATTTCCCACAAGTTCGTGAAGCATATCAGAATCGCTTCCATGAAGTCATGGTCGATGAGTATCAGGATACCAACCACATTCAAGAACGGATGCTGGAATTGCTGTCGAATGGTCATAATCGCTTTATGGTGGGGGATATCAAGCAGTCCATCTACCGTTTCCGTCAGGCAGATCCCCAAATTTTCAATGAAAAATTCCAACGCTATGCGCAAAATCCTAAAGAGGGTAAATTGATACTCCTCAAGGAAAATTTCCGTAGTAGTTCAGAAGTGCTGTCTGCAACCAATGATGTTTTTGCACGCCTTATGGACCAAGAGGTCGGCGAAATCAACTATGACAGCATGCACCAGCTTGTTTTTGCCAACGCCAAACTAACTCCCAATCCTGAGAATAAGGCAGAATTTCTCCTATACGATAAGGACGACAGTGGACAAGAGGAGGAAGAGAGTCAAACAGAAACAAAACTCACAGGTGAAATGCGCTTAGTCATCAAGGAAATCCTGAAGCTCCATCAAGAGAATGGTGTAGCCTTTAAGGAAATTGCCCTTTTGACTTCCAGTCGCAGTCGTAATGACCAGATCCTCCTCGCTCTGTCAGAGTATGGGATTCCTGTCAAAACCGACGGTGAACAAAACAATTACCTCCAATCCCTAGAAGTGCAAGTCATGTTAGACACTCTTCGTGTCATCCACAATCCCCTGCAAGACTATGCCTTGGTTGCGCTTATGAAGTCTCCAATGTTTAGCTTTGATGAGGACGAGTTAGCACGTTTGTCCCTTCAGAAAGCAGCTGATAAAGTCCAAGAGAATCTTTATGAGAAACTGCTTCATGCTCAAAAACGGGAAACTGAGCGGAAAGAGTTAATTTATTCAGCTTTAGCGGAAAAACTAAGCCAATTCATGGATATTTTGGATTCTTGGCGCTTATATGCCAAAACCCACTCCCTTCATGACTTGATTTGGAAGATTTATAACGATCGTTTTTACTATGATTATGTTGGAGCCTTGCCTAACGGTCCTGCCAGACAAGCCAATCTCTATGCCTTAGCTTTGAGATCAGACCAGTTTGAAAAAAGTAATTTCAAGGGCTTGTCTCGTTTTATTCGAATGATTGATCAGGTTTTGGAAGCACAGCATGATCTTGCAAGTGTAGCCGTCGCACCGCCTAAAGACGCAGTGGAACTCATGACCATTCACAAGAGTAAAGGTCTGGAATTTCCTTATGTCTTTATCCTCAACATGGATCAGGACTTCAATAAACAAGACTCAATGTCAGACGTCATTCTCAGTCGTCAGAATGGGCTTGGTGTCAAATACATTGCCAAGGTGGAAACAGGAGCAGTAGAAGCACACTATCCTAAAACCATTAAACTCTCCATTCCTAGCCTTACTTATACGCAGAATGAAGAAGAACTGCAACTGGCTAGCTATTCTGAACAGATGCGTCTGCTATATGTTGCCATGACACGGGCTGAGAAAAAGTTTTATCTTGTCGGTAAGGGCTCTCGTGAAAAGCTGGAAGCCAAGGAATATCCAGCATCTGAAAACGGAAAACTAGATAAAAATACCAGACTTCAAGCAAGGAATTTCCAAGATTGGATCTGGGCTATCACTAAAGTATTTGCCAAGGAAAATCTCAACTTTAGCTATCGTTTTGTTGGTGAAGACCAGCTGACCAGAGAAGCTATTGGTCAATTGGAAAACAAGGGCCCTCTACAAGATAGCTCTCAAGCAGATAATCGTCAGTCAGAAATCATCAAAGAAGCCCTTGAAATGCTAAAAGAAGTAGAAGTCTATAATACTCTGCACCATGCGGCTATTGAACTCCCTAGTGTCCAAACTCCAAGTCAAATCAAGAAATTCTACGAACCCGTTATGGATATGGAGGGTGTTCAAATTGCTAACCAAACTCAATCAACTGAGAAGAAAATCAGCTTTGATTTGCCAGATTTTTCAACTAAAGAAAAAGTCACTGGAGCTGAGATTGGTAGTGCCACCCACGAACTGATGCAGAGAATCGACCTCAGTCAGCAACCAACACTTACCACTCTGGAAGAAACTCTGCAACAAGTTCAAACTAGTCAAGCTGTCAGAAACAAGATTAATCTTTCTAAAATCCTAGCTTTCTTTGACACACCACTTGGTCAGGAGATTCTCGCCAATACAGACCATCTCTATCGCGAGCAACCTTTTTCTATGCTCAAGCGGGACCAAAAGAGTCAGGAAGACTTCGTTGTCCGTGGTATCTTGGACGGCTATCTACTTTTCGAGGATCGTATTGTCCTTTTTGACTATAAGACTGACCGTTATGATGAAGCAAATCAACTTATTGAACGCTATAGTGGTCAGTTAGCCCTCTACGGAGAAGCTTTATCACGAGCCTATTCGATTGAAAATATAGAAAAATACTTGATCTTACTCGGTAAAGACGAGGTTCAAGTTGTAAAAGTATAATCTAGAAAGGAGACCTCATGCCACTTCCAGTTAGAAAATCCCTGCATGACGCAGTTTTACAAGCTTCGCAAGCAAATACTTGGGATCAAGCTACCAAGGAATGGAATGAAGTTTCCTTGATTTTTAATGGCATTGGGCGCAGCAACTGTATCTGCGGAAATGCCATTAAGTACGCTTACGAACTCTTTAACAATGTCACAGGACAACGTCTCTTTCCTATCGGCAGTGACTGTGTTCGCCATTTTCATCGTATTAGTCTCGACCAGCAACTAGAAGAGGAAGAAAAACTTCTCAGAAAGCTTGAAAATCTGACTAGAAAAGCCAAGAAAAAGGAAAAAATTAAGGTCAATAAAAGCGATTTTGACGAACGACTTCTAAAATGGTTTTGGGAAAAAGGTGTCTTCAAAGCCAATCGTGGCAATCAATTTGCACCTGAGAAAGATTACCAGCTTTTCCTAGAAGTCTTTCAAGGAGGAAGTTGGACCAAGGCAGAACCAAAAAAGAAGGCACGTCTGGAAGAAGTCCTTGAAAAGTGCATCAAACCCTTTCTACTTGGTAAGACCGATGATCAACTCTACCTTGTCAAACTAGGTAAGGAGAAAATAGATTACGAGCAGCATTTACGGATTCAGGCAGAGAAAGAACGTAAGAAAAGAGATAAAATCGCCAAGCAATACGCAGATAATCTCATCCTAGCCATGGGGCCAGCTGAACGCGCCTATCAAGATTACTTTGGCTTTACAGAAACTCTCACACAAGAAGAACGAAAGTGGGAAAAAATTCTTTTTGGAAAGAATAGAGAAGAACGTACTCTCAAGGCAAAGCAAAACCAAAAAGAGCTTGAAAAAGACCAGAGAATTGCGAATCAAGATCCTCTCGGGAGAAAGCAGAAGCAGACTTGGATTCTTAATTCTTATTTTCGTGATTTGCCAGATGAAAAAGCAAGATTCTCCCGACTCTTACTAGAATATCGAAAAACTGGAGAAGTTCCCTTTTCAGAGGATTACATGTCTGAGCATTTAATCGACTTTTTCTACAAGATGAAGGCCTTTGAGTTTGAGATTGCTCCAGATCAGGTAAGGAATTTTCTAAAAGAATGCCTTCAGGCAGAACATCTATCATCAGCACAAGAAAGCTGGATTAGAGAGATTCTTGTCAATTGCCTTCACCCTTTTTTAGATAGATTGCTCATATAGAAAAAATCCTACCTTGTCTATGCATGGTAGGATTTAAGTATCTCCAAAAATGTACTGGTAAAGTTGAACAACTTTCTGAAAACACTGAGTGTCCATTCTTGTTATTTTTTGAGCATTACGCATCCGAAAATCAAAAGTATAAAGTTGGAATGGGTTGACAGCACCATCTACCTTATCCGACGAGACAGGAACGAGCAGGCCTTTTTCTGCTAAATGCTGCTGACCATGGGTGATAGGACAGACAGCCACAAAACCAGTTTGCAAGGCATATTCTCTCCTAGAAACGACCAAGGCAGGTCGCCGTTTTTGAATTTCACGGCCAACTGATGGATCAAAGTCAAGCCAAATGATATCCTGCTTTTCAGGAATATAGTCAGATTTCGCTATCAATGATTTTTACCCCTTGAAAATCATTTGTCATTCTCAAATCAGTAATCCCGTCAAAAGGATCATTTAGTTTCGGAGCCAGGACAATGACACCGTCAATCCCTTTGTAGACAACCATTTCTTGACCTTCTGCCATACCCAAATTTTTAGGAATGGTCACTGTGAGAGAATTTCCCACCTTCCGAGTCTTTACCGTATTCATCACTCTACCTCCACTAAACTGTATATACAAAGTATATACCAAACAGCAAATAAAGTCAAGCGCATGTTCTGTTACATAAATTCAGTTATGTACTATAGTGTGATTTTATTTTAGTCAAAGCCTGTGCAAAAGTACCTAATTTATGATAGAATAGATGGTGAGAAAGAAAACGTTTTATTACGTTTTTTTAGTCGGAAGGGGAAAATATTATGGCGACTATTCAATGGTTTCCGGGCCACATGTCTAAGGCTCGACGACAAGTTCAGGAGAATTTAAAATTTGTTGATTTTGTGACGATTTTGGTAGATGCGCGTCTACCTTTATCTAGTCAAAACCCTATGTTGAACAAGATTGTGGGTGATAAACCCAAACTATTGATTTTAAACAAGGCAGACCTGGCTGACCCGGCAATGACCAAAGAATGGCGTCAGTACTTTGAATCACAGGGAATTCAAACACTGGCTATCAATTCCAAAGAGCAAGTTACTGTAAAAGTTGTGACTGATGCAGCTAAAAAGCTCATGGCTGATAAGATTGCACGCCAAAAAGAACGTGGTATCAAAATTGAAACCTTGCGTACCATGATTATTGGAATTCCAAACGCTGGTAAATCAACTCTCATGAATCGCTTGGCTGGGAAAAAGATTGCGGTAGTCAGTAATAAACCAGGTGTCACCAAGGGACAACAATGGCTCAAAACCAATAAAGATCTTGAAATCTTAGACACACCAGGGATTCTCTGGCCTAAGTTTGAAGATGATACTGTCGCACTTAAACTAGCTCTAACAGGAGCTATTAAGGACCAGTTGCTTCCAATGGATGAAGTGACCATTTTTGGTCTCAATTATTTCAAAGAACATTATCCAGAAAAACTAGCTGAACGCTTCAAACAAATGAAAATTGAAGAAGAAGCTCCTGTAATCATCATGGATATGACACGTGCTCTTGGTTTCCGAGACGACTACGACCGTTTTTACAGTCTCTTCGTGAAGGAAGTCCGCGATGGAAAGCTCGGTAACTATACCTTAGATACATTGGACGACATCGATGACGACGATTAAAGAAATCAGAGAACTTCTTGCTACTGTCAAAGACTTAGACAATCCTCTTTTTCTTGAACTGGAAAAAGATAGCCGAACTGGAGTTCAAAAGGAAATCAGCAAGCGTAGAAAAAGCATTCAGGCAGAACTGGCTGAAGACCTTCGCTTGGAATCTATGCTTTCCTATGAAAAAGAGCTTTATAAACAAGGGCTAACCTTAATAGCAGGCGTTGACGAGGTCGGCCGAGGTCCTCTTGCTGGACCTGTAGTCGCAGCAGCGGTAATCTTACCTAAAAATTGTAAAATCAGAGGCCTCAACGATAGTAAAAAAATCCCCAAAAAGAAACATTTGGAAATTTATCAAGCCGTTCAAGAACAAGCATTGGCTATCGGCATTGGAATCATGGATAATCAAGTCATTGACCAAGTCAATATCTATGAAGCGACCAAGCTTGCCATGAAAGAAGCAATCTCTCAGCTCAGTCCACAACCTGAGCACCTCTTGATTGATGCCATGCAGCTTGATTTACCAATTTCACAAACAGCAATCATCAAGGGTGATGCTAACTCGCTCTCTATCGCAGCCGCATCCATAGTTGCCAAAGTGACACGGGATAATTTAATGAAGGATTATGACAACCAGTTTCCTGGATATGATTTCGCTGCCAATGCTGGATATGGAACAGCAAAACACTTAGAAGGTCTCGATAAACTAGGAGTTACCCCAATTCATCGAACCAGTTTTGAACCGATAAAATCACTGGTTTCAGCAAATAAAGAAAATTAAGTTGGAGGAAATGATTATGGAGAAACAGTCAGAAATACTCCGATCCAAGAAAGAATTTGCCTTTGCCTCAAGTACTATATTATCCCAAGTTGGGCGAGGAATTATCGTCGGGCTAGTTGTCGGGCTCATTGTCGGATCTTTTCGTTTCTTAATTGAAAAGGGCTTCCACCTGATACAAGGCCTCTATCAAGATCAAGCGCACCTAGTGCGCAATCTTTTTGTCCTTGTTTTATTTTACATACTCATCTCCTGGCTCAGTGCTAAATTAACTCGCTCAGAGAAAGATATCAAAGGCTCAGGAATCCCACAAGTTGAGGCCGAATTAAAAGGACTCATGTCGCTTAATTGGTGGAGTGTTCTCTGGAAGAAATATATTCTAGGTATTCTAGCTATTGCCAGCGGTCTCATGCTGGGTCGAGAAGGTCCGAGTATTCAACTTGGAGCAGTTGGTGGTAAGGGAATTGCTAAATGGCTCAAATCCAGTCCAGTAGAGGAACGATCCTTGATTGCTAGTGGTGCTGCAGCGGGATTAGCAGCTGCCTTTAATGCACCGATTGCTGGGTTGCTCTTTGTCGTAGAAGAAGTATACCACCATTTTTCCCGCTTTTTCTGGGTCTCAACTCTAGCAGCCAGTCTAGTAGCAAACTTTGTCTCTCTACTCATATTTGGCCTAACACCCGTACTGGATATGCCTGACAATATCCCTCTCATGACTCTAGATCAGTACTGGATTTATCTTTTCATGGGTATTTTTCTCGGATTATCAGGTTTTCTTTATGAGAAAGCTGTGCTAAATGTCAGCAAAGTTTATGACTGGCTTGGTCAAAAGATCCATTTAGATAGAGCTTATTATCCAATCTTAGCTTTTATCCTTATCATACCAGTAGGAATTTTTCTGCCACAAATTCTCGGTGGTGGAAATCAACTAGTTCTTTCCCTAACTGAGCAAAACTTTAGTTTTCAAGTCTTACTCGCCTACTTTCTGATTCGCTTTGTTTGGAGCATGATAAGTTACGGAAGTGGATTACCTGGTGGAATTTTCCTACCTATCCTGGCTCTTGGTTCCTTACTTGGTGCCCTAGTTGGCGTTATTTGTGTTAATCTTGGTCTTGTCAGTCAGGAACAATTTCCAATATTTATCATTTTAGGAATGAGTGGCTACTTTGGAGCAATCTCTAAGGCTCCCCTAACAGCTATGATCCTTGTAACCGAAATGGTAGGAGACATCCGAAATCTCATGCCCCTCGGACTTGTGACCCTAGTAGCTTACATTATCATGGATTTACTAAAGGGTGCCCCGGTATACGAAGCCATGCTGGAGAAAATGTTACCAGAAGAAGCTACAGACGAAGGAGAGGTAACTCTTATCGAAATCCCTGTTTCAGACAAAATTGCAGGAAAACAAGTCCATGAACTCAACTTACCACACAATGTCCTTATTACAACTCAAGTCCATAATGGTAAGAGCCAAACAGTTAACGGTTCAACCAGAATGTATCTGGGTGATATGATTCACCTAGTTATTCCAAAAAGTGAAATTGGAAAAATAAAAGATTTGTTGTTGTAATATTTTTACATAATATAAATTATGTAAAAACAAATCTCTTAATTAAATCTAATAAAAAACCGATTCCCAGTAATGAGATCGGTTATTTCTTACTGATAAGATATTTAACATATAAGTAATTGAACTTTCTTAAAAATAAGACTATAATTGAGTTAGAAATGATAAAGCATAAAGCTAGAAAGGAGTTTACTGTATCAAATCTGTACAGTAAGATTAAAATCATGAAAAAGAAAACAATAGCAATTATACAATGTATTTTGTATCTCATAGCTCCTTATATAGCTCTTCAGTTATGTAGAATGAACAGAAGTATCGTTACTGATAATCTCTTTTTTATTTTCCTTATTCTGCTGACTATTTCATTCTGGTTTAGTATTTGGAAACTAGAAAAAGCACTAGATAATGATTCACAATAATAACTCCTAAGACTTGGTTCTGTATTTCATAGATCTAAGTAAAACTAAAATTTATGTACAATTTACTAAACAAGACTTAAACCATTGATACAACTGAATTAGAAGCATAAAGTACATTCTTTAAAAAGTGTACTTTATTTTTGTTTTGTACATTATTCTGGAGTGGTATTTTGTATATTTTATAGTCCATCATATCATCTGATTTAAGGAATTGAATTGTACATTTTTTACTTTAATAGGTGCAGAAGAAGTGGTAGTTCAATTGTACATTTTTAAAAATAAAGTAGCTATTTTATTGATAGCTACTGCTCTTGAGTTTGAACTTCTTTATTAAGTTCATTTAATAATTTGTTAATTCTTGATTCAACTGATACTCTTGTTACTTTTAAGATATTTGTGGGTTTTAGAGAAGGATTGCTAGGGTTATTTACTTCAAAACAATTTTCGTAATTTTTCAATTCAGGGATTGCTTCGTACCATCTTTTGAAAGAACGAGTTAAGATTATTTTTACATCGTTTTGTTTGATACGATTTTTAATAATGTTAAAAAGAAATTTTTGAGTCGGAAGATAGTCTTTTCCTGCTAGCTTATCACAACGACCATCATAAGAGATAGAATGATAAGGAAAGAACTCTGCAAGAGCAATATTTTTAGTAATTGTCTTTAATGAAGTTAGAATTTCTTTTTTATCTATTATCCAATCTTTCAGTTTTTCTCCCCAGTATCCCAAATTATTATCAGTTGAAAATTCTAAAGCGTGAAAATTCGTTGAGTTTAATTCAAGATTGTTTTTTATTTTATTTGCGTATTCTGGATCTGATTTATAGTCATCTTTATAATCTCGACTATAGCAAGGATTCAAGCTTAGAATAATCACACTAGCGTGCTGTATATCACCAACAAAGTGTTGAGGATAGACTTCAAGTTTTAAAGCGTATTTAGGGTCCTTTGATAGATAAGATTTTCTTTCGATAAACTGTTTAATATATTCCCAGTCGTCATCAGCAACTATTATTTTGCTACCATTGTAGTCTCTTGGAGCTACACCAATCCAAGGATTCTTCATCATCTTAACCTCTATTTCATATTTATAACACTATTTTATCACAAATAAGAATGGATATTAATACTGTAATCACTTCAATTATCACATCAGGAATTATTGGTGTCTTTATTTCAGAGTATTATCAACGAAAAACCTTGGTTAAGAAAATGAAGAATGTACAGAATTTAAGTATACGAAAGATTTAATATTCACGGGAATAAAGTGCATTTTTTCAGGAAAAATTTTTTTTGGTTAAGCCAAAAAGCTCCTACAACATCTTTCCGAAAAACTATAATTTTCTTGAAAAATATATTGGTCTATGCTATACTACTAGTAGACTTATATATGGAGAAAATAGATGAAACGTGAGATTTTACTGGAACGAATCGACAAACTAAAACAAATCATGCCTTGGTATGTTCTGGAATACTACCAATCTAAGCTTGCTGTCCCATATAGTTTTACAACCTTGTATGAATACCTCAAGGAATATGACCGATTTTTCAGCTGGGTTTTAGAGTCTGGGATTTCAAACGCAGATAAAATGGCCGATATACCTTTATCGGTCTTAGAACACATGTCAAAGAAAGATATGGAATCCTTTATCCTTTATCTACGAGAACGGCCTTTGCTGAATGCTAATACAACCAAGCAAGGTGTTTCTCAGACAACCATCAATCGGACCTTGTCAGCATTGTCCAGTCTTTACAAGTATCTAACTGAGGAAGTTGAAAACGACCAAGGAGAGCCCTATTTCTATCGTAATGTAATGAAGAAAGTTTCAACTAAGAAAAAGAAAGAAACCCTTGCTGCCAGAGCTGAAAACATCAAGCAAAAACTCTTTTTAGGTGATGAAACAGAAGGTTTTCTAACCTATATCGACCAGGAGTACCCACAACAGCTCTCAAATCGCGCTCTCTCATCATTTAATAAGAATAAAGAACGTGATTTGGCTATTATTGCCCTTCTCTTGGCGTCTGGTGTTCGCTTATCTGAAGCGGTTAATCTGGATCTAAGAGACCTTAATCTCAGAATGATGGTTATTGATGTCACTCGGAAAGGGGGTAAACGAGACTCAGTTAATGTCGCTGCCTTTGCCAAGCCTTACCTAGAGAATTATCTCGCCATTAGAAATCAACGCTATAAGACGGAAAAGACTGATACAGCACTCTTTCTGACCTTATATCGTGGCGTTCCCAATCGTATCGATGCTTCTAGTGTTGAAAAGATGGTTGCTAAGTATTCTGAGGAATTCAAAGTGCGTGTGACTCCCCACAAACTGCGCCATACGCTAGCAACCAGGCTCTATGATGCTACTAAATCGCAAGTTTTGGTTAGCCATCAGCTAGGACATGCCAGCACACAAGTCACTGACCTCTATACCCATATCGTCAATGATGAACAAAAGAATGCTTTGGATAGTTTATAAGTGTTATATATTATAAATTATGTAAAATAATTATCGCTAAAAAACGAAAGATAAAAGGAATTGATTTTTCGTTTTTTAGTTATTTAAACTCAATCCAGTAGTTACGGTGTGGCTCTATAATTACTGGTTTACCCCAAAAGGCTTGCAGATAGGCTAGATTTGCTGAGCTTATAGGTTTTTTTGAATCATTGTACTGCTCAGCACTCTCTTTAGTTAGAAAACATTTTACTGCTTCATAAGGAGTTCCATCAGATGATTTTCTTTCGATTCCCATATACGAAATTTCGTCACCACTTTTAAGTTTTTCAGTTAACAATTTACCAATAAAGAACACTGTCTTATTTTTCATAAATTCATAAGCTTTACTATTTTCCAGTCGGTTATTTGCTGCAGCATACATAATACAAAAGCTATCAACAATATCTTTCAAAGGCATTAAGTCTTCTTTGTTTACTTTGATTTCATCGGGCAGAAGACCGCCAATTATAAGATTTTGGAAATAGGCTTGTTGGATTACATTATCTAAAGCCATTCCTAAAGGTATTTGAACAGCCTGGTATCCTAAAGGCTGAAGCTCTTTGTATTTCATATCATAATGTTCTTGTGTGATGCTTATATTTAAACTTTCAGTTTGATAAATTTCTTCATTTCTATAGAAAGCAACAACATTGCGGTCTAACTGTTCAAATAGATTAAGACTTTCTACTGGAATTTCTAACATTAATGAATAACTCCTTTTCATTTTTCCTCTCTATTATAATCTAATCAGCATGATTATTAAGTTTAACCCTAATAAAAGAATCCATCATAAATGGATTCTTTTTCCTTATCCCACCACTGCTTCAGCGATTTCCTCACGGCTGATACCGGCAAAGTAGCGGGTAATATCTATTGTTTCCAGTGCTTTGAGGACATCTTCGCGTTCGTATTTAACACCGCGGAGGACATCTTCTACTGCAGCAACGTCTTCGATACCAAAGAAGTCACCATAAATCTTGATATCTTGGATTTTTGATTCGAGAACATTGGCAAAGACTTCCACTTTACCACTAGTGAATTTTGTTCCACGACGAATGTTAAATTCAGGTGATTTACCGTAGTTCCAGTCCCAAGTTCCAAACTTGGTATCCTTGATGCGATTGATTTCAGCCAATTCTTCCTCAGAAAAAACGTATTCAGTCATCTCTGGGTACTCTTTTTTCATGTATTCCAATAGCAAATCACGGAATTCTTCAACTGTGATTTTTTCTGGTAATTCATTGATAATATTGGTTACACGGGCACGGACGGATTTCACACCTTTTGACTCAAATTTATCTTTTGAAACTTTCAGAGCATTGGCAAGGACTGACAAATCAACATCGAAGAGCAAGCAACCATGGTGCATGATACGTCCATTGATATAGGCTTGGGCATTTCCACAGAATTTCTTTCCGTCAATCTCAAGGTCATTGCGGCCTGTAAACTCTGCTTTAACACCAAGTTGAGCCAAGGTATTGATTACTGGAGTTGAAAAACTCTTAAAGTCAAAAGCCTTGTTTTCATCTTCTTTTGAGATGATTGTGTAGTTGAGGTTGTTTAGATCGTGGTAAACAGCTCCACCACCGCTGATACGGCGGACTACCTCAATGCCATGTTCTCGAACATAATCACGGTTGATTTCCTCGATTGTGTTTTGGTGACGTCCAACAATGATAGATGGTTTGTTAATCCAAAGTAGGAAGATTTGATCCTCATCCAAAAGGTGTTTAAAGGCATATTCTTCCAAGGCGATATTAAAGGCAGTGTCGTTTGAATGATTGATAATGTATTTCATGATATCCCTTTATACGATAGAGACTGGAAATAACCTTCCAGTCTAATCTATCTTCGTTTTATTTTTTCTTAGGTGAATGGATGGCCATTCCTAGAACATCTGCAAATGCTTCGTACATAACTTCAGAGTATGTTGGGTGTCCGTGGATGGTCTTCAGCATTTCTTCAACAGTAATTTCCATTTCGATGATGCTTGACGCTTCATTGATCAATTCTGCAGCTGCAGGACCGATGATATGGACACCAAGGATTTCTCCGTATTTCTTATCTGCAATGACTTTAACGAAACCTTGAGCCGCATCAGAAGCAATGGCACGGCCATTAGCCGCAAAGTTGAATTTACCGATGGCTACATCGTATTTCTCACGAGCTTGTTCTTCAGTCAGACCTACTGCTGCTACTTCAGGAAGAGTGTAGATGGCTGCAGGAGTCAAGTTCAATTTAGCAACAGCATGATTTCCTTTAAGGGCATTTTCAGCGGCAACTTCACCCATACGGAAGGCTGCGTGCGCCAACATCTTAGTACCGTTAATGTCACCTGGTGCGTAAATACCTGGAACAGAAGTTTCCATATATTCGTTAACCTTGATGCGACCACGATCCAATTCAAACTCAACATCGCCAATTCCTTCAAGATCTGGCACACGACCGATTGAAAGAAGGGCTTTGCTTGCGATGATATCGTCTTTTCCTTCAACCTTGATACGAAGTTGACCATTTTCTTCGATGATTTCTTGCAATTTTGTACTTGTTAAGATAGTCATACCTTTGCGTTCCAAAATCAAGCGAAGATTCTTAGAAACTTCCGCATCCATAGCTGGAACGATACGGTCCATCATTTCAATAACAGTCACTTTTGAACCAAATGTCATGAAGGCTTGACCGAGTTCAATACCGACAACCCCACCACCGATGATAACGAGGCTTTCTGGCACTTCGTTCATTTCAAGAATATCATCACTGGTCATCACAAGTGGAGATTCTATACCAGGAACGTTAATTTTGCTAACCTTTGAACCACCAGCAAGGATAATTTTCTTGGTTTCAAGCAATTTAGAACCATTTACCAAGACATTCTTGTCTTTAGTGATCGTACCAACACCCTTATGTACAGTAACTCCGTAGCTACGAAGAAGACCTGCAACACCACCTACCAAGGTATTGACAACTTTAGATTTAGTTTCTAAAAGTTTATCCATATCTACAGTGAAGTTTGGATTTTCAATGACGATACCACGATTTGCTGCATGACCGATATTTTCGATGATTTCAGCGTTGTGAAGGTAGGTCTTAGTTGGGATACAGCCACGGTTCAAGCAGGTTCCACCGAGTTCAGATTTCTCAACAAGGGCAACTTTACCACCAAGTTGGGCAGCTTTAATGGCTGCAACATAACCAGCAGGACCCCCACCAATCACAACGATATCAAAGGCATCATCGCTCTTACCATCGTCGTTTGAAGCACTAGCTGCAGGTGCAGGTTTTGATTCTGGCGCAGCCGCTCCAGTTGTTGGGATATTTTCCCCTTCTTCCCCAAGGTAACCGATAACTTCAGTTACTGGAACAGTTTCACCATCTCCTTTGAGGATGGCAATCAAGTATCCATCTTCTTCGGCTTCCAATTCCATGCTGACTTTGTCAGTCATGATTTCCAAAAGGATTTCTCCTTCTTTTACAAATTCTCCGACTTTTTTATTCCATTGGACGATTTGTCCTTCTGTCATATCTACGCCGGCTTTTGGCATAATTACTTCTAAGGCCATGTCTTACTTCCTTTATATAAATCTCTAAAATAACAATAGTTGACTTAAACCAACATTGAGATTGGATTCTCAATCAAGGCTTTCAAGTCTTTCATAAACTTAGCACCAGCCATACCATCTACGACACGGTGGTCAATGGTTAATCCTAGACTCATGATTGGTCGGATAACAATCTCACCATTGACAACAACTGGTTTCTCGATTGTCGAACTTACACCCAGAATAGCTGAGTTGGGTTGGTTGATGATCGGACCAAAGGACTGAACACCAAACATTCCCAAGTTACTGATTGTAAATGTTGAATTTTGAAGTTCACTTGGAGCCAATTTACCATCCAAGGTACGACCAATAACGTCTTTAAATGCAACTACCAACTCTGACAGACTTAGTTTCTCAGCATTGTAAACAACAGGTGTCATCAATCCATTATCCATTCCAACCGCCATCGCAAGGTTGACATAATTATGAGTAATAATAGTCTTGCCGTCTTCGGTCAATGAAGCGTTGATATAAGGGTGTTTCATCAATGTCTTAACAACAGCTAGTGAAAGCAGGTCAGTGACAGTTACTTTCTTACCAGTTGCTTCCATGATTGGTTCAAGAACCTTCTTACGAAGAGCCAGCATTTCAGACATATCAACATCGTAGTTGAGCGTGAAAGTTGGCGCAGTTAGGTAGGATTCAACCATACGTTGGGCGATAACCTTACGCATTGGTGTCATTGGAATACGCTCAATCTCACCATAAGGAGTGATATTGTCTGGAACTTCTTCCACTTTTTCGATTTGAGCAGGAGACTTGATGGTGTCGTTTTCGATATTTTCAGGAAGGAAGGCCAAAACGTCCTTCTTCATGATCTTACCACGATGACCAGTTCCTTGGATTTCCTGCCAAGCAATGTTATGTTCGAGGGCAATTCGTTTTGCAAGTGGCGAAATGCGAACCACGTTTGTGTCTTTATAAGTTTCCACGTCTTCTTTGTGGACACGACCGTTTGCACCTGAGCCAGAAACGTCGTAGAGGTTGATCCCTAGATCATCCGCTAACTTTCTAGCCGCAGGAGTCGCTCTTAGCTTGTCATCAGCCATGACCTCTCCAATTCTATTTATGATGCAAAGGGCGTTTAAAAGCGACCGAAAAATAGGAAATCTACGCAGACTTCGATGAAGTCAAGGAGATTTATCTTTTTTCCGAGCTTTTAGCCCGTGCTCTAATTCAAGATATTAAGGACGAAGAGGGCAATGAAAAAATAGGAGATTGACGATGTGTTCGATGAACACAAGGAAATCTATCTTTTTTTCGCAGACCTCCGTCCGAATTCAATTACAACTCTACAAGTAACTTGGACACGTAAAATATCTCAAGTCCCTAAAATTAATAATTTACATAATTTATCTTATGCAACCTTATTCTTTGTTATAAGTTTTACGGATGGCATCTTTGATGCTTTCAACTGTTGGAATCATTGCATTTTCTAGGTTTTGTGCGTAAGGCATTGGTACATCTTCTCCTGCACAACGGCGGATTGGTGCATCTAGATAGTCAAATGCTTCTGATTCTGAAATAATAGCTGAAATCTCTCCGATATAGCCACTTGTTTTGTGGGCGTCGTTGACCAGAACAACCTTACCAGTCTTCTTAACTGAGTTAATGATGATATCTTTATCAAGCGGTACAAGGGTACGTGGGTCAACAATTTCAACCGAAATTCCTTCTTCCGCCAATTCATCAGCAGCTTGAACTACACGGCGAAGCATTTTTCCATAAGTAACAACTGTTACATCTGTACCTTGGCGTTTGATTTCCCCAACCCCAAGTGGGATTGTATAGTCTGGATCAACTGGCACTTCCCCTTTTTGGTTAAATTCTGACTTGTACTCGAGAATGATGACTGGGTTGTTATCACGGATAGAAGACTTGAGAAGTCCTTTCATATCCGCAGGTGTTCCTGGAGCTACAACCTTAAGTCCAGGAATATGAGTAAACCAAGACTCTAGAGATTGTGAGTGCTGGGCGGCAGAACCAACTCCGTTACCGGCTGCACAGCGTACAGTCATTGGAACCTGACCTTTACCACCAAACATATAACGAGTTTTAGCAGCTTGGTTCACGATATTGTCCATGGCAATAACCGAGAAGTCCATGAAGGTCATATCAACAATTGGACGAAGTCCCGTCATAGCTGCTCCTGCTGCTGCTCCAGAGATAGCAGCTTCAGAAATCGGACAGTCACGGACACGTTCTGGACCAAATTCTTCAAGCATTCCAACAGAAGTTCCGAAGTCTCCTCCGAAGACACCGACGTCTTCTCCCATCAAGAACACATTTTCATCGCGACGCATTTCCTCAGACATAGCAAGGATAATGGTGTCACGGAAGGACATTGTTTTTGTTTCCATTTTTATCTCTTTCTCCTTAGTCTGCGTAAATATCTTCAAATGCTGATTCAAGTGGCGGGAATGGACTTTCCTCTGCAAACTTAACAGAAGCTTCTACTTCTTCCTTAACTTGTGCTTGGATTTCTTCCAATTCTTCAGCGCTTGCAATGTTATTTTCAATAAGGTGCTTGCGGAGGTTTTCAATTGGGTCTTTTTGTTTCCACAACTCCACTTCTTCACGAGTACGATATTTACCAGGGTCAGATGATGAATGACCGAGCCAGCGATAAGTTACACTTTCAATCAAGACTGGGCCATTGCCACCACGAACATAATCTACTGCTTTCTTAAATCCTTCATAAACGTCGATAACATTGTTACCGTCTTCGATAAACATTCCAGGAATTCCATATGCCGCGCTACGTTGATGGATATGTTCCACGTTAGTCATTTTCTTGATATCCGCAGAGATACCGTAACCGTTGTTAATGCAATAGAAAATGACCGGGAGGTTCCAGATAGAAGCCATGTTCACTGCTTCGTGGAAGACACCTTCGTTGGTCGCGCCATCTCCAAAGAAGCAAACAACGATTTTTCCAGTGTTCTGCATTTGCTGACTAAGGGCTGCACCTACAGCGATCCCCATACCACCACCTACGATACCATTGGCACCGAGGTTACCAGCATCAAGGTCAGCAATATGCATAGAACCACCTTTTCCTTTACAAGTACCAGTGTACTTACCAAGGATTTCAGCCATCATTCCGTTAAGGTCAATTCCTTTGGCAATAGCCTGTCCATGACCACGGTGGTTGGAGGTGATCAAATCATCTGGGTTGAGAGCCAGCATAGCTCCGACGTTAGCAGCTTCCTCACCAACAGAAAAGTGAGTCATGCCGGGAACTTTTCCCTTTTTCACTAACTGAGCAATTTTTAAGTCCATGCGACGGATTTCTTCCATCTTACGGAACATCTCTAGCAAAAGATTTTTATCTAAAGTTGACATAATCTTGCCTTTCTAACATTGTTCTTTCCTTACCATTTTACCTCTTTTTAAAAATACTGTCAAAGTTTATGGCCTATAAAAATTCACAAAATAGAAAAAAGAAATCCCCGAGGAAACAGGGATTTCCTTTAATTAGAATATTTTTTCACAAAGTATTTTTTCAATTAATTTTCCAAAAATTAGTTGATTTTTTTCATAATTGTTTGCAAACGCCATTGATACAAACAACCAGAAACAACCAAGCTAGCAATCAATCCAATCCAGTAAGCAAATGCCCCTAAGTCAGTTACTTGATCTAGTAGATATCCTAAAGGTATAGCTACTCCCCAATACCCGATTAAGCCAAGATAGAAAGGAACGATAGTGTCCTTATAGCCTCTTAGAATCCCCTGGAGCGGAGCTGCAAAAGTATCAGCTAACTGGAAAAAGAGACTATAGGTTAGAAAAACAGCAGTTTTCTCAATGAACTGAGCGTCATTTCCGTATAGACTAGCTACACGATCTCTAAAAATGTAGAGAAAAGATAGGGTAAGACCTGCAAAAACGAGGGCTGTTACTCTCCCCAAACGAGCATAGATTTTTGCATCCTCAAAACGTTTAGCCCCCACCTCGTAAGACACAACAATGGCCATAGCAGAGGAAATACTCATAGGAAAAGCATACATGAGACTCGAAAAATTCATAGCTGACTGGTGGCTTGCGATAATGAGCGATGAAAACTTAGCCATGATTAGCCCCACCACGGAGAAAATAGCCACTTCAGCAAATACGGTTCCCCCGATTGGTAGACCTAACTGAACACCTTCCTTGATTTTATCTATATTGAGTGGAATAGGTTTTTCAAGATGTAACGCTTTTAATCTTTCCTGTTTGAACAAAACAAGAAGGGAAATTCCCAACAAAACCCAATAAGCTAACGAAGTTCCTAGCCCCGCTCCCGCACCACCAAGCTCAGGAAAACCGAAAGCTCCATAAATCAAAAGATAGTTGAAACCACTATTGAGCGGAAGTAACAAAAGCATGAGGTACATAGATAGCTTAGTCAAGCCTAGAGAATCAAGTAGCGATCGGATAACACTGAAAAGCAACAAGGGAATAATGCCAATAGACAAATACCAAAGATAAGAAACTGCAACTGCTGCCACTTGTTCTTCTAGTCCAATATGGTTTAAAACTGGGGGCGCTAAAAATAGTACCATCCCAAGCAAAACCAAAGACAGTCCAAAAGCCAAATAGATAAATTGGTAAAAGTCAGATGCCACTTCTTCCTTTTTACCTCGTCCTAGATGATGGCCGATGATAGGAACCATAGCCGAAACAATCCCTGTTAAAAAAGTGAAGAAAGGATTCCATAGACTCGTTGCAGTTGAAACACCAGCCAAGTCCATGGTATTGTACTGTCCCGTCATGGTTGTATCGACAAAAGAGGCAGAATAATTGGCAAACTGATAAATCAGGATAGGGAAAAATATCTTAAGAAATAAGACAAACTTATCTTTAAATTGATGGGTTGGATACATGAACGCTCTCTATTCTTATCGTTTATAGAGCAGAGTCCCATCTAGTTTTGGTAGACGATTTGTCCCTTACAGATGCTATATTTGACCTGCCCTTTTAAGGTTTCACCGATAAATGGTGAATTTGCTGATTTCGAAGCGAAATCTGGACCAACTGTACGATCAGCCTTGTCATCAAAGATAGTAATATCTGCCGGACCATTCTCAGCCAAGTAACCCGCTTCAAAGTTATAAAGTCTGGCTGGATTAATAGTCATTTTTTCTAGCAATTCCATCAAGCTCAATTCTCCAGCTTCGACTAAATAAGTCAAACCGAGAGATAGAGAGGTTTCTAAGCCAGTCATACCAGATGGTGCCTTGGTAATATCCTCAACGTTTTTTTCATCTGCATGATGAGGCGCGTGGTCTGTCGCAATTACAGAAATGACTCCCGACTTGAGACCTTCAATAACGGCACGACGATCTGACTCCAAACGAAGTGGCGGATTCATTTTAGCATTGCTACCTTGAGTCAAGAGGAGTGCTTCTGTCTTTGAGAAATGCTGGGGAGCTACTTCTGCTGTGACTTGCGCTCCCAAACTTTGGGCGAACTCCACTATCTTGACACTTTCTTCCTTAGACAAATGCTGGATATGAACATGAGCCTTGGTTGCATAGGCAATCATAACATCACGCGCAATCATCGCGTATTCTGCTACACCTGTCGCACCGCAAATATGGAAATGTTCTTTAGCAATATTTTCGTTAAACCCAAGAATGCCGTTCAAACCTGGATCTTCCTCGTGAAGGCTAATAAAGGTATGAAGCTTTTTGGCTTCCTCCATAGCTTCCTTGACAACTTTACTACTTTCAAGCGGAATACCGTCATCTGAGAAACCAACTGCTCCGGCTTCTAAAAGCGCTTTAAAATCAGTTAAATCTTGTCCATTAAAGTTTTTGGTAATGGTCGCAACCGTTTTGACATTAATCTTTTCCTTGGTAGCAGACTGGAGAACTTCTTGCAAAGTTTCCACATCCGAGATGGTTGGATTGGTATTAGCCATCATGACAACTGTTGTAAAGCCACCTGCTGCAGCAGCTAGTGCACCGGTATGGATGTCTTCTTTGTGGGTTTGACCCGGTTCACGGAAATGAACATGGATATCAACCAGTCCAGGCGCAACGACAAGACCAGTAGCGTCAATCAGTTCTGCTCCTTCTTCCTTGATTTCAGGCGCAATTTTGATAATTTTTCCATCTTCAACCAAAACATCACACACTTGATCCAAACCAGACTTAGGATCCATTACACGACCATTTTTGATTAATAGCATCTGCTTTCTCCTTTATTCATAGAAATCAACTTGGGTATCCAACAATTTATCCCCATCATACACAAACTTAGCTGAAAAGAAGGGTTTGTCCTCTAAAAGCCACTCAACAAAAGTGTGGTCACCTTCCCAAGTCGGCTTACTCAAGACCTCATCATAGGGAACCCATTCTAAGGTCCCCTCATTGCAGTCAATCAAGTCACCCTCAAACTCTGTCACCTTAAAAACATAGGTGTACCAGTCTAAATCTGGTGTAAATTCAGGAAAAGTGATAACACCTTTTAGAACTGGCTTGACTTTCAGTCCTGTTTCTTCGAGGATTTCACGTGTCGCGCATTCCTGAGGGGTCTCTCCTCGCTCTAGCTTACCACCCACACCAATCCATTTCCCTTCATGAACATCATTGGGCTTCTTATTACGGTGGAGCATGAGCAGTTCTTTCCCGTTATCAATGTAGCAAATCGTAGCTAACTGAGGCATATTCTCTCCTTATCTAAGCCAATTGATTGGCTCTTGTCCTGTCTCTTTCAAGAAGGTATTTGTTTTGGAAAAAGGCTTGGAACCCCAAAATCCTCTATAAACTGACAAAGGACTGGGATGGGCTGATTCGATAATCAAGTGATGAGGATTGGTAACCAAAGCCTTCTTCTTACGTGCATAGGCTCCCCAGAGTACAAAAACGACTGGTCTGTCTAGATGATTGACCACCCGAATCACAGCATCTGTAAAAGGTTCCCATATCTGCCCAGCATGACCATTGGCTTGACCAGCAGGAACCGTCAAGCAAGCATTGAGAAGTAAGACTCCTTGCTCAGCCCAAGCGGTCAAATCATGTGATTTCTTAACCCCGATATCATCTGACAATTCTTTCAAGATATTTTGCAAGGACGGTGGCGCTGGGATAGAGTCAGGAACAGAAAAACTCAAGCCCTGTGCCTGACCTGGCCCATGATAGGGATCCTGACCTAGAATCACCACTTTAACTTCTTCAAGCGGTGTAGTCAAGAGAGCCTGAAAAACCTTTTCCTTGGGTGGGTATACAGTTCCCTGAGCATAGACTTGGTTCATAAATTGATTGATTTTCCCGAAATACCCCTCAGGTAATTGCTCCTTAATCAAAGCATGCCAAGATGAGTGTTGCATAAAGCCTGCTCCTTCATTTTTACTGCCTCTATTATAGCAAAAAGTGGCTATTGAAACCACTTTTTACAGTTTATCTAGGAGATCTAGAAGAGCTTGATAAGACTCAATTTCATAAGTCGGCTGGGCTTGCGTCTTATTTTCCAGATGATGGGGATTGTACCAGATAGTGTCAATCCCCGCATTATTGCCACCTTGAATATCAGCTGTTAGTGAATCTCCAATCATCAGGGTCTTTTCTTTATCAAATCCAGCAATCTGCTGACCAATTTTTTCATAAAATAGTGCATCAGGTTTTTGCGTTTGCAACTGCTCAGAGATAAAGGCTTGGTTGAAATAAGGAGCCAGACCTGATTGAGCCAAACGACCTGTCTGAATGGCAGTAATGCCATTTGTTGCAGCATACAGCTCATAATCACGCTCAATGAGACTGTCCAAAAGTTCATGAGCGCCCGAAAGAGTTTGCCCCTGCTGGGCTAGAAAAAACTGGTATCGCTGGGCCAGTAAAGCACCGTCTTTCTCCAGTCCAAAATGAGCAAACAAACGTGAAAAGCGCGTGTTGACCAGCTCTTGTTTACTAATTTTCTTTTGCTCCAAGTCCTTCCAGAGTGCCTTGTTCATAGGAACATAATAGTCTTTATAAGCCTGAATATCTGCAACCCCTTCTTCTTTTAGAAGTTGCGTCAGAGCCACATCCTCAGCAGCATCAAAATCAAGCAAGGTATGGTCAAGGTCGAAGAGTAAAAATTTGTAGGGCAATTTAATGGTTTTCCTTTCTGAGTGAGAAAAAGTCGCTAATATTTATTTGGGAAATATTCTTTTCCCAACTGCCATAAATACTGATCAATCTCTTTAAGATTAAATTCGTCTAATCCGTAGTATTCTCTAAAAGCAATAATTATATTTTTAAATTTTTGATAATCTTTTAGATCTGCATTCTTAAAGTTGGAAAATTTATCTGTTTTTCTAAAATATTTCAATACTTTTTCTACATAGCTATCATAAATAGGGTATTCTTTAGGATTATGATGGGAACAGTATTTGGTAGAAAAAGAATAAAACTTTCTAGTGACTCCATTAATAGTAACATTTTGAATTTCATTGACTAAAGTTACATCACCTTGTCTCAACCTCTCATCAATTTTAAGACTCAGTATATGCTCTGCAACTGGATAAACTGAAAAAATATTTGTGCTATAAAAATCATTTAATGTAGCAACCTTTAATAAGATATCAGAAATTTCTTCGTTACTTGGTAATAGTTCAAAAAACAATTTATCTAAAGCATCTTCTTGCAACTTATAATTTTTAAGATTTTTCCACGATTTTAAGTATTTTTCAACTTCAACGGCTGACGGTTTAGGAATAACAATATCTGATTTCTGTTTTCTATTGTAGTTTATTTGCATATCTATCTCACTTCTAGTAGTTATTCAAAAAATTTGGTAGATTAATTATAGCATATTACAAAACGAATGGGTAACCTCTTTATTCTCCCCTACCCCAACTCCTTGGCTATTCTGCTCTTTTCAAGATTTCCCTTGGTAATTCGTTTCCATAAAACAAGTGGGTTCAAACTATAAGATAGGCGTACGAGGAAATAATTAACCCATTCGATAAGGGCAAAAAACTGTATTAGTGTGGCTAAGATAGTCACTTGGAAACTCTGGGTGTTCCAGACTATAAAAGGAAAGCCTGAAATAAGTAAAACAAGGTCTAGTATTCTGAAACCACCATATAATTTGGGGACACTTCTACTACCAAACTGGGGATTCGACAGTCTTCTAATCAAAATTGCCCAATAGATTGAACCTTGAAGCAATATAAATGTCAGTAAAGACAAAGGATAGAGAATGGTGACTAGGCTCTTCCAGTCACCAAGTCGATTTTTCAAAAGGAAAAAACAAAACCAAAAGGATAGGATGGCTGTAAGCTCTCCCAAACAGAGGGACATCAACTCTTTTCTAACTTTCTCTTTTTGTATGTTCATTATTTCCCCTATTTATCTATCATCCTATATCAGAAAAAAGCCATTCGAGGCATTTTCTAGTCAAGATTTCTCAGAATCAAGACATTCTAAGCATCGAACAGCTCTATTACTTTAATATCATTGTAATTCTAAACTTAGAATTACATTAAAATAAATGTTTTAGGTCTATTCTAAGTCTATGATAACCTTAAATTTTAATTTTTGAAGGATTCTAAAGCTAGAATTGTTCAAAAATCACGAGAATGGAGCTATTCGAAGCTTAGAAGAACCTTTGGTGAATTTCAATAGCACTTCAACTAGCTATTCTTACAATTTCGCTGATGAGCTTTGAGTTTTTTCAGAGCCCAATCATAGTGACTGGAAGTGGCACTCACAAAGTAGGAGC
>ERZ772973.39-NODE-39-length-96062-cov-18.0548_pt1 | contig 96062 bp, 97 predicted proteins | sample MGYA00580672_ERZ772973 | MGnify/ENA primary metagenome ERZ772973 (study PRJEB29015, sample SAMEA2737938) | human oral metagenome | biome: human oral; feature: human-associated habitat; material: dental | place: China | collected 2152 ...
CAATTCTAATGACTAATTTTTAGGTTTTTGTGTCCAGTTTTTGTTGACTAGTGCAAGTTGCATTGGAAAAAAGGGGGAATAGTTGTTTTGCGATAGAAAAAGTCGCCCCTCAACGAGAGGCAAAGGAGGTGAGAGGATGAAGCGACTGTTTAAGGCTGGATGATTTTTGCTTTTTACAATCAGGGCGTGATACTTGTGCTTGACCTCGTGTTCATAACGGTTGCTGTTGTGTGTACGCTGATCAACGTAAAAGTGCTATTACACTAGCAATTGCCGCGATGCTTCCGCTAATTGCGGCAATCCATGCGAGCATACTGTTCCTTTCATGTTCTCTGTATCGGTGCAGGATGTCTTTTCCCACGTCTGCGAGTTCGAAGCGGTCATCAGGGAGGAAGTGATGCTCTTCTTCCCGGGAGTATCTGAATGGTGTGATCTGAGACAAGAGCCGCTCCTCGTCTAAGTGGTTGTGCGCGACATAGTAGATTTCGTTTTCGGTGAGTTCGGGGATGGCATGCCGGATGGCTTCGTAGGTGTCTGTTCCTCGAGCGATGAGGGTGACAAGTCTTTCTTTTGTCTGTATGTCCATGTTGATTTTCCTTTCGCGAACATTCTATCACGCGAGGGAGGTAGCGACAACAGCCGAAACGGGCGGAAGCTCGTCCGCAGGGAATGACCTCCCTGCGCTGATGATGGCAGGTCGCATAAAAATATCTGTGTTATTTTTCATAAGCAAAAATTCACGCATCTTCCAATGCCTCGCTGTTGAAGCGGTAGCCTGCGCCCCAGACCGTCTGCAGCCAGCGGGGATTCGACGGATCCGGTTCGATCTTTTCGCGCAGGCGGTTCATGTGGACGGAGACGGTGGAGACACTCCCCATGGCGTCCAGATCCCAGACACGGTCGTAGAGCGTCTCCTTGCTGAATACAATCTGCGGATGCTCCGCGAGAAAGAGCAGGAGCTCGAACTCCCGCACGGCGAGGCGTACCTCGTGCCCGTTAACGAAGACACGGTGTGTCTGCGGCTGGATTTCGAGACTGCCGAAGCGCAGGACGGAGGGCGCTGTCTGTGCGCCGCCCTTCAGGCGCTCGTAGCGTGCGATGTGCGCCTTGACGCGCGCGGCGAGTTCGCTCGGACTGAACGGTTTGACGATGTAGTCGTCCGCACCGAGTCCAAGCGCGCGGATCTTGTCCACGTCCTCGAGACGCGCCGAAACCATGAGAATGGGGATGTCGAGCTCCCTGCGCACCACGCGGCAGATGGCAAAGCCGTCCGCGCCGGGCAGCATGACATCCAGCAGGATGAGACTGTATTCACCCGTGAGCGCGCGGCGCTGCCCCTCGTCCCCGTCGGAGGAGATGTCCACGGCAAAGCCGCTTGCCTCGAGATAGTCGCGCTCGAGCTGTGCGATGTCATTGTCATCCTCGACCAGTAATATCTTTTTCATGTGATGTCTCCCTGTTTCTGAGCGATGGGCAGGAGGAGCACGATGCGCAGTCCGCCCTGCGGCGCCTCCTCTGCGCGCACGATGCCGCCGAATGCCGTCATGATCCGGCGCACGATGGCGAGCCCGAGACCGCTGCCGGCTGCGACGTTTGTACGCGCCGCATCCGTACGGTAGAAGCTGTCAAAGAGCTTCGGCAGGTCCTCTCTACGGACGCCGGTGCCGTCGTCATCGCAGCGGACGGCAATCTGTTCTCCCTCCGCCGCGAGCGACATATGCACGTGTACGTCTGTGCTGCGCCGATACTTGCTGCTGTTTTCCCACAGATTCCTGAGGACGCGGGCGAACTCGCCGCGGTCGATTCGTATAGGTGCATCCTCTCCAGATTCCTCCATGGAGAGGTACAGCCCCTCTTCGGCAAAGGCGGGCGCGTGTTCACGAACGGCCTCCGTCAGGAGGGCGCGTGCGCTGACGGTCTCCCACGTGAGCGGCAGCTGACCCGTTTCGCGGCGCAGGAACTCACGCAGACGCGTGGTCAGACGCTCCATGGTTGCGGCGGACTGGCTGATCCGTTCCGCGTAGGTACGCTGTTTCTCCGGCGTGCGCGCAATGCCGTCGAGAATGCCGCTTGCATAGCCTTTGATCGCGGTCAGCGGGGTTGCAATGTCGTGGAGGATGCCGATGAAGAGCTCTCTGCGCTGCGCTTCTTCCTGTTCCTCGCGTGCGCGTGCGCGCACGAGTTCTCTGCGCATCTCATCGAACGCACGGCAGGTCGCTCCCACTTCGTCATTGCCCATCGGCGGCAGTGCATGCTCCAGATCGCCGCGCTGAATGGCTGCGGCTGCGCGGCGCATCTCCGCAAGAGGGGTGAGGATCTGCGCGGAGAGGAGGCGGGCGAGATAGCGTCCGAGGAGCAGGATGCCGGCCGAGGTGATGAGGATGAGGAGGATGAGCGCGGTGTTCAGGATGAAGTCCCGCGCATCGCGTGAAAGCGGCGGCGGCTCGTCTCCGCGCATCATGGGAACGGCGCCGGCACCCATGATGATCGTGCCGCTGCGCAGGCCCTCATAGCGAAAGAAAAGGCCGTCCGCGTCCCACGTGAGAGCGGAGCCGCGGATGCCGCATTTGCGCGCGACAATCTGCCGAATCTCGTCCGGGTCGCTGTCCTGCGTCAGGTAGACGGCATCCTTCTGTGCGGCGAGGAGGCGGACGCCTGCATCCTCGAGGATTCGGATGTCCCGTTCAATATTGTCCAGCTTGAACTTCTTTTTCTCTGCTTCCGCGCGCAGCGAGCTCAGTGCAAACTGTACGGAGAGCGTCCGGCCCTCCTCCGGCCAGAGGAGAGCGAGCGCCTGCTGCTGCAGTGTGCCTGCATGGCGCAGTCCGCCGAGCAGCACCGCGCCGATGGCGACGAGCACGGCGATCGGGATGACGATCATGAGTGCGTTTGTTGCGAGCAGTTTCGTCTTTAGAGACAGATCACGCAGACGCATGACAGAACCTCGCTTTCCTCTGAGCAGCAGAAAATCTTCTGCCATTATAACCGAAATACGCGCAAAAATCTGCGCATCGGGAAGAATTTCAAAAAAGTTATTTTTGTGTTTACATTTTGTTTAAGATTTCCCCGTATGATGGCATCATCAGGAATGATAAATGATGTGCCGAAAGGCAGAGGAGGAAAATCATGGAAATGCAGAATGTAAAAGATCAGGCAGCAAAGGTATTCACCCCCGCGCGTCTCAAAAAGGCGGTCGCATGCGCCGTGCTCGTCGGCATCGTCAGCGCAGGCGGCGCGTACTATCATCACCGGCAGGCGGAGGCACGCTCCCTCGTTCAGAAACAGGCGCAGTCGGAGATGGTTGCGGTGCAGGCATCGCAGCGCGGCATGGTTCTGCTCGATGAGGAGCATGTGCAGACGATTGCGGCAGAGGCGATCGGAAAGTCTGTCTCGGAGCTGAACTTCCGCGCGATTTACCTGACGGTGAAGGATCACGATGACAAAGACGGAAAGCGCGGCGATAAACACCGCGGCGGCAAGCACGACCGCAAGCATGACCGTAAGGAGCAGCGCGACGGACGTCCTGCACATGACCGCGACGGTCAGCCGGGAATGATGCCGCCCGCGCCGCAGGCCGTGCAGCCCGCTCCGGCAGATGGTGCCGTGCAGCCGGCGCCTGTAGCTGCGCCGACGGCAGGGCTGCAGCAGGACCCTGCACAGCGTCCAATGATGCAGCCGGACTTCCGCCCCGTCTACAAGGTGAAGTGCTATGCCGGGAACGTGGAGTACAAACTCCGCATCGACGCCGTGACGGGAACGGTGCTCTCGAGCAAGGCGGATGTGGACGACGATATTTTCTAAGGGATATTGATGCATAGAAAAACAGCGGCCGTGAGGGCCGCTGTTTTTCTATGCGCAGAAGTATCGACTCGAAAGCGCATGCGGGGAAGAACGCTCTGTGTGGGGCATGCACATCACCGCAGCAGGAAGAAGAGCGCGGGGTAGACGAGGAAGAAGAAGGCAATACTCGTGGTGAGAAAGCCTGCAATGGTGTAATCGACGTTGAGATGATAGAGCTTTGCCGCGGTGACGGAGTTGATGGCGCCCGGCGTGACGGAGAAGACGAGGATGGCGCCGAGGAGAACGGGATCGCGGACGAACGGATAGGAGACTGCAAGCATAAATGCGGGGAGAATGAGAAAGCGCAGGGCGAAGAGGTCGAGCGTGTAGGGCGCATAGCGGCGTGCGCGGTGAAGATTTACGAGCGCACCGACGGGGAGCATGCCAAACCATGCACCGAAGTGGATGAGTCCCTCAAATGCTGTGCCGACTGCAGGCGGCCGATCAATGCCAAGCGCGTTGAGTATGAGCCCTGCCGCCATGCCAATGATGCTGAGTTGGTTCCATGAGAGGAGGATGTCCGCGACGCGCAGGCGTATTTTTCCGCTTGCGCTGTGATCTTTATGCTGCAGATAGTAATACTGCGCCATCGGGAAGACGGCGAGGACGAGCATGAGCGTCTGGAAGATGCCCATGATCTGCGCATAGGCAAAGCCCTGCTCGCCGTAGAGGATGAAGGCACAGACGCCGCCGAGCGTGGTGATGTTGGACATCATCGCATTCGCAAGGTAGGCGCCGCGGTCGAGCGGATTGTGATATTTGCGGATGAAGAATGCCCAGCCCACAAGGCCGGGGAAGAGGACGATGAGGATGCCGTAGACGGGGATAAGAGCGAGATCCCACGAGATGGGCAGCGTCCAGCAGCTCATGAGTGCGAGTATGGTATAGATGACGATGACGTTCAGGCGCAGGATGCGGTTGATGAGCGCGTCGGATATTTTCCCATGCCGATGGAGCAGATAGCCGACGATAAGAGGGAGGAGCAGATCGGTAAAGAGATAGATGATGCGAAAGTCTGAGGTATCCAAGAAAAGTGCTTCTTTCTAACGAAATAGGAAAAAGACGGCTGGAAAAAGTACGGTCAGGTAGAGAACCGTCGTCACGAGGAAGACGGCGATCGTATAGTCGACGTTCAGATGATAGAGACGCGCAGTCAGCGTTGCGTTGATTGCGGCGGGGACGCCCGCAAAGAGTACGAGGGCATTCCGGATGACCGGGTCGCTGATGACAAGGCGCGCGGCAAAGTAGGCGACGAGCGGGACGAGGAGGAAGCGGAGGAAGATCATATCGAGCGTCAGGTAGACGAAATGGCGCGCGCGCCGGAAATTGATCAGCGACCCGACGGGCAGCATGGCAAACCAAGCGGAGATGTGAATGAGATAGGAAAATGCACTCGACAGGACGGGCGGACGTGCAGCACCGAATAGGTTGAGGAGAAGTCCCGCCGCCATGCCGAGCAGGCTGAGCTGGTTCCATGAGATGAGCAGCCCGAGGAAGGCACGTCCGTCAAGGCGTGCGCTGCGCCCGCGGTTTTTATGCAGGAGATAATAATACTGCGCAGCCGGAAACGCGAGAAGTACAAGTATGAGGTTTTGGCAGGCGCCGCCGATCTGTGCGTAAGCGAAGCCGGGCTCGCCGTAGATAATGTAGGCGCAGATGCCGCCGAGCGTTCCGATGTTCGAGAGCAGTGCGGAGATGAGATGGGTGCCGCGGTCGATCGGACTGTGAAAGCGCCGCCCGAGAAAACGCCAGCTGATAAAGCCCGGAAAGAGAATGATAAACGCAAAGAATACCGGAAGGATGACGAGATCGCGCGTGAGCGGCAGTGCCCAGAAACTGAACAGTGAGAGCAGCGTGAAGAAGACGACGACATTGATGCGGATGAGCAGATTGACCGCCGCATCCGAGAGCAGGCGGCGCTGATAGAGCAGATAGCCGACGATGAGCGGCAGGATCAGATCGGTGCCGAGGTAGATCAGCCGCGTGTTGATTTCATTCATAACGCTCCCCTTACCTCCGTAAATACATCCTGTGACGGGTTCATCCTAGCACAAGTCAATTGCAATGTAAACTTTCTCAAGATTTTGATGGAAAAGACAGGAAAAGGAGAGAATGACGGCGAATAAGTATTTATATTGTACAGCATTTTGTTATGAGCCGCCGCGGTCGAGTCGGAGGACAAGGGTGTGAGGGGGAGCGTCGCCGGGCGCATCCCAGGAGGAGGGGACGTTACATGGCAGTGACAGACAAAGGTTTTGGCGCATATGACGTACGCGGCATCTATCCGGACGAGGTCAACGAGGAGCTTGCCTACCGCGTCGGACGCAGTTTCCCCACGCTGTTCGGCGCGAAGAAGGTGGCCGTCGGACATGACATCCGCCTGTCCGGACCTGCGATCCGCGATGCGCTCACAAAGGGACTCACGGAGGCGGGCTGCGATGTCGTGGACATCGGGCAGTGCGGCACCGAGATGATCTACTTCGCAACGGCACATCTCGGCCTCGGCGGCGGCATCATGATCACGGCGAGTCACAATCCGAAGCAGTACAACGGCATGAAGTTCGTCCGTGCAGAGGCGCGTCCGATTTCGAGCGATACGGGACTCAAGGACATCGCGGCGATGGTCGTGGGCGAGACCTACCCTGCGCCTGCGGCGGTGCCCGGGAAGATCGAAAAGGCGGACATGCTCGATGCCTATGTCAAACACATCCTTACCTACGTTGATGTGAGCAGGCTGAAGCCCTACAAGATCGTTGTCAATACGGGCAACGGCGCAGCGGGGCCGATCATCAACGCGATGGAAAAGTTCCTGCCGTTTGAGCTTGTCAAAGTCTACAACGAGCCGGACGGAAATTTCCCGAACGGCGTACCGAATCCGATCCTGCAGGAGAACCGCGAGGCGACGGCGAAGGTCGTGCGCGAGACGGGGGCGGACTTCGGTGTGGCGTGGGACGGCGACTTTGACCGCTGCTTCCTCTTCGACGAGAAGGGCGGCTTCATCGAGGGCTACTATATGGTCGGCTTCCTCTCCGAGGCGTTCCTCAAGAAGAACAAGGGTGAAAGCGTGATCTACGATCCGCGCCTCATCTGGAACACAATCGAGATTGCCGAGCAGCTCGGCGGCAAGCCCGTTATGTGCAAGAGCGGGCATGCGTTCATCAAGGACAAGATGCGCGAGGTCAATGCGATTTACGGCGGCGAGATGAGCGCACATCACTATTTCCGTGATTTCTCCTACTGCGACAGCGGTCAGATTCCATGGCTGCTCGTGGCGGAGCTGATGAGCGCGTCGGGCGGGAAAACGCTGTCCGAGCTCATGAAGGCGCGCATGGATCGTTTCCCGACTTCTGGTGAGGTCAACAGCACTGTATCTGATGCGAAGGCCGTTATGGACCGCATCGAGGCGAAATACGGCCCCGGGGGCAAGGTGACGAAGGTAGACGGGCTCTCGGTGGAGTTCGACAAATGGCGGTTCAATCTCCGCATGTCCAATACCGAGCCCGTTATTCGCCTGAACGTTGAGACGCGGCAGGATAAGGCGCTGCTGAAGGAAAAAACCGACGAGCTGCTTGCGGAGATTCGGGCCTGAGTGCAGGAAGGAGGCAGTGATGAGTCTTATACTGAAATCCGGATTTACATTCGACTATGACAATCTCTACGGCGAGGGCAAGGTGACGGATGCCGACCTTGCATTCTATGCGGAGGATCTGAAGAACGCGCACGAGGCGATGAAGGTCATGCGGGCGACGGGTTTTATCCGCGGACATCTCTCGAAGGACGGCGAACCGGAGAAGGTGCTGTTCTCGCAGACGCCCTACATCGCGGACGGACATATCAACTCGCCTGCGTCGATCGCACGGCTCAAGGAGTTCGGTGAATACGCCCGCAGGAACACGGACGTGGTGATCTCTCTCGGCATCGGCGGCTCCTTCCTCGGGAACAAGGTGCTGTTCGACGTGCACTGCGGCGAGCTGTGGAACTCGCTCTCGAACGAGCAGCGCGATAACTATCCGCGCATATACTTCAGCGGGAACAACATCGACCCGCGCCGCACGGGCGATATCATCCGCCATCTGAAGGATGTCGCACAGATCAAAAAGACGCACGGCGGGCAGCCGCTGCGCATCATGCTGCTCGTCATCTCGAAGTCGGGCGGCACACTCGACACGATGTCGAACTTCATGGTGATGTACGATGAATTCATGAAGGCAGACAATGTGGAGGTCGAGGTCGTTGCCGTTACCGATCCGAACGAGGAGAAGCCGACGCTTCTCAAGAAGCTCGCGATGGATATGGGATGGAAACAGTTCGCCGTCCCCGACGGCGTCGGCGGCCGCTTCACCGTCTTTACCGAGGTCGGCCTCTCGCTCGCAGCATGCATAGGCTTTGATATCGAGAACTTCCTTGCCGGCGCCCGCGCGATGGACGAGGCGTGTCAGAACGATGACCTCTGGCAGAATCCTGCGATGCTCAATGCGGCGCTCAAGTTTGCTGCAGCCGAGAAGCACGGGCGCGACATCGAGGTCATGATGCCCTACGGCGACTACTTGAAGTCCGTCTCTGAGTGGTACATCCAGCTGCTCGCCGAGTCGCTCGGCAAGCAGTTCAACAAGGAAGGCAGGGAGGTCTGCTACGGGCGCACGCCGGTCGTTGCGGTCGGGACAACGGACATGCATGCGCAGACGCAGCAGCACCAGGAGGGCAAGCTCAACAAGGTAGTGCAGTTCATCCGCATCGATAAGTGGGCGCATGATCTGGTCATCCCGAATGCCTTCCCGAATGTGCAGAAACTTGCGGACATTGCGGGCGTTACGATGGGGGATGCGCTCGAGGTGGCCCGCCAGTCGAATGCGGACGCGCTTGCGTCGAACAAGCGGTACAGCGCCGTATTTGCACTGCCGGAACTGAATGCGTATCATCTCGGCGAACTGCTCTATTTGCTTGCCATGTCCGTTGCCTATGAGGGGGAGCTGGCGGACGTGGATGCGTTCGACCAGCCGGGGGTCGAGGCGTACAAGCGCATCATGGGGCCGAAACTGCAGGCACTCAAGGGATAGAAGAGGGGGCACTGCGCCCCGTATGAGGAGGGGCTGCTGCGGCAGTCCCTTTCTGTATGGACGGAGGTCATGGTGATCGGCACATGGAGGGCATACATCGCGTCGTTTTCTGTGCGGCAGGCGGTTGTATTCGGCATTGTCGTACTTGCCGCGGCGGGAGGGCTGTATCTCTCATGGGAGGATGCACCTGCACCTCCGGAGATTCTGCATCATTCGGAACAGGCACCTTCGCCGCATCTTGAGATCACGGGTCTTTCTGCGGCGGCGGAGCGCGTGCCCCTGCGCAACCCTTTTTCGGCGGCACATGAGAGTGCGGGAGAAGCCTTTGTATCTCCGCTGCCTGTACATGAAACAATGCAGATGCCTCCCGCAGCGGCAGCTGCGGCCACTGCGGCACCGGCAGAAAAGAAGCCTCCTGCTTTGCCGCTTGTCCTGCACGGCGTAGTGACCTCCGCAGACGGTACGCGCATCGCCGTTCTCGGACAGGGAGAAGAGGGCGCAGCGCTGGCCGTGGGAGAAGAGTGGCACGGATACCGACTGGAAGGACTGACGGACACGACAGCGACGCTGCGCGCGGCATCCGGAACGGTTACACTGATGAGAGAGTAGGAATGTATGAGACAACGGATAACGATCGCTGCACTCGTGTGTATGATGCTTCTTTCCGTACCTGCGGCCGCTGCGCCTGTCACAATCAATGTGACGGGTGGGGATGTGCGCACTGTATTGCTTGCCGTCGCACGCATGGGGAATCTGCCGCTCATCGTCGATGACAGGGTTGACGGGACGGTGACGGCGCATTTGACCGGTGAGGCGGAGGAGGTGCTGCACCTCGTTGCCGCCGCGCGCGGCATTCATATCGAACGGCATGGAGGCGTCTTTCTCGCCTTCGGTGCGGATGCGCGCGGGGAGAATCGGCGCGTGCACACGTATGCGGTGCGCTTCGCCGATCCGGAGGAACTGGCGCATGCAGCAAATTTATCCCTTACCGGTGAAGGAAAACGCGCGATAGTGTCGAAAAATAATGATGAGAGAGAAAATGAGGGCTCAGATTCTGATTCTGACGCACAACAGCGCGTCCTTGTTGATACGGCGACAAATACGCTGCTCTTTTATGGGACGGAATCAGAGGCTCTTGCCGTGCGCGAAATTATCTCCGCGCTCGACAGGGAGCCGCAGCAGGTGTCGCTTGAGGCGCGTGTTGTGGCCGTATCCAAGGAGGCGGCCAAGCAGCTCGGCGTCGACTGGTCGTGGTCATCTCTTCCGCAGTATCCCCGTGCCCAATATGATCGGGGAGGCAGCTGGCGGGTGGGAGAGCGCAATGCGGGGACCGGCGGGACAAGCGCACCGGGCATTATCCGATTTGGCAGGGGGCCGGAGGGACTTCCCTACGAGTTCTACTACTCTGCGGCGATTCGCGCCCTCATCACCGAGGGCAAGGCGAAGATGCTCGCGCGCCCGAATGTTACGACGATCCAAGGCCGTGAGGCGCTGATCAACATCGGTGCGGAGGTCCCTGTGCCGCGCGTGGCGACATCCAACAACGTCACGACAACCGGCATCGAGTACCGCGAGGCGGGAATTATCCTGCGCTATACGCCCCGCGTTACGGCAGACGGGAATATTGTGGCGCGTGTACACACGGAAGTCAGCACGCCCGTCTATGTCGAAGATCTGAAGGCGTATCGTTTTCAGAAGAGGAGTGCGGATACGACCGTTCGTCTGAAAAATGGAGAGACGATGGTCATCGGCGGACTCATCGACAGCGACGAATCACGTTCTCTCTCGAAGATCCCGTTTCTTGGGGATCTTCCCGTTCTCGGCGCATTTTTTCGCTCTGTGCGGACGAGCAGGACCGAGACCGAACTCATGATTTTTCTCACAGCGCATGTGCTGGATGAGACATAATGTATGAAGGCTGGACGGAAAAGAGGAGATCTAAGTGGCAATCAGGATTTTACTTGCAGATGATCACGCACTGCTGCGGCAAGGGATTAAGCGCGTGCTGAACTTCGAGGATGATCTCGAGGTCGTCGGCGAGGCAGAAGACGGGCAGGAAGCTCTCGCGCGAACGCTCATGCTGAAACCTGATATCCTCCTTCTCGATATCAACATGCCCGGACTTACCGGACTTGACGTTACGAAGCAGCTTAAGCAGGCGCGCACGCGGACAAAGATCATCGCGCTCACGATTCATGACAGCGACAACTATGTGCTCGAGCTCCTCAAGAACGGTGCGCTCGGCTATCTGCTCAAGGACGTGGAGCCGAGTGTGCTCATCAAGGCGATCCACATGGTCAACGAGGGCAATCCCTTCGTCTATCCGAAGCTGGCCGAGCGCCTCTTCGGCAGTACGGCAGTCTATGGAGATGTGAGCCGCATGGCGAAGGAGATCTGGGACGAGAGCCGCGGCGAACGCCTCACTCCACGCGAGATGGACGTCCTCGGCTGCATCGCGAAGGGCTTTTCCAATCAGGACATCGGCAAAGCACTGGGGCTGAGCGAAAAGACGGTTAAGAATCATTTGACCAGCATCTTTCACAAACTCAAGGTCAACGACCGCACGCAGGCGCTTGTCTATGTGCTCAAAAATAAAATTGTCACGTTGGAATAATAGGAAGAAGCGGCGTACATCCGTAAAATGATGTACGCCGCCCTTTTTATGTATGATTGAAAAAATATATCATTTGTTGCCCCGAAGGGAACGTGCTATAATATTCCGCATAAGAGGTGAAATTTATGCTGGAAGTCATTGAAGGGCTGATGATTCCGTTCGTTGGGACGACGCTCGGTGCGGGCTGCGTGTTCTTTCTGAAGGACGCGCTGAACCGCAGTGTGCAGCGCGGGCTGACCGGGTTCGCCGCAGGCATTATGGTCGCGGCGTCAATCTGGAGCCTTTTGATCCCGGCGATGGAGGGTGCCGCCGATATGGGATCATTCGCCTTCATCCCGGCGGTTGCGGGATTCTGGGCGGGGACGCTCTTCCTCCTGCTGCTCGATCATATCATCCCGCATCTGCATATGAATGCGAAGAAAGCCGAGGGACCGCACAGCCGTCTCTCACGGACGACGATGCTCGTGCTTGCTGTGACTCTGCATAATATTCCCGAGGGCATGGCAGTCGGCGCCATCTATGCGGGCTGGCTGAGCGGGAGTGAGGGGATTACGCTCGGCGCAGCACTTGCGCTCTCGCTTGGCATTGCGCTCCAGAACTTTCCCGAAGGGGCGATTATCTCGATGCCTCTGCGTGCGGCAGGGATGGGGAAATGGCGCGCTTTCAGCGGCGGCGTTCTCTCCGGTGCGGTCGAGCCGATCGGCGGTGCGCTTACGATTCTTGCGACGGCGATTATCGTGCCGATACTGCCCTATGCACTTGCATTTGCGGCCGGCGCGATGCTCTATGTTGTCGTGGAGGAATTGATTCCGGAGATGAGCGAGGGCACGCATTCGGATGTCGGCGTCATTTCGTTCGCCGCGGGATTCTCACTCATGATGATGCTCGATGTAGCATTGGGATAATAAGCAGAAAAAGAGCCGCCGGCATTAGTCCGGCGGCTCTTTTTCCTGGAAAGGGATGCCGCAGATCAGGAAAACCTGCGGCTTGAGAAATGGGATGTAAGGGTATTTTCCTTACAAGAGGAACGCAGGGAAACGTTCCTATAAGAGGGATGATCAACGGGGGAAAATGTCGGGGAGGACGTTTCGCGGTTCCCGTTGACAGTTTGTATTATAGCACATTTTTTTTGAAAATTGTGTGACCCGAGTCACATAATACAAAATAAGAATGAAATTCAGTAAAAACTTTTGCGTTCTATATGGTTTTCAGATGTCTTTAAAAAATATCGGAAAAGACACGGATAATCGCTCCGGGGAGGCGGCTCCTGCATTGCTTTTTCCCATGAAAAATCGTATAATGACAGATAAGAGTTATCAGGGAGAATGCAGGGAAGATCGTGTATTCGGGGGGTTGCTCGGGTTGTTTGGTGATGAGGAGGAATATTCATGCGTGATTACTTAAGAATTGCCCAGGTTATTGGTCGTGAGATCATCGACTCGCGCGGCAATCCGACGGTCGAAGCGGAGGTCGTTCTCGAAGACGGTTCGATCGGCCGCGGCGCATCTCCCTCGGGGGCATCGACGGGGGAGTTCGAAGCACTCGAGCTGCGTGACGGCGACAAGGCGAAATTCGGCGGCAAAGGAGTTTCCAAGGCTGTCAAGAATGTAAATGAAAAGATCGCTCCCGCGCTTGCGGGCCTCGAGGCATGTGATATCTACGCGGTCGATCAGGCGATGTTCGATCTGGACGGCACGAAGGACAAGTCCAAGCTCGGTGCGAATGCGATCCTTGCTGTTTCGATTGCGGCATCGGATGCGGCGGCGAAGTCTGAGGATATCCCTCTCTATCGCTTCTTCGGCGGCCTTCAGGCAAACGTTCTGCCCGTGCCGATGATGAACATCCTCAACGGCGGCGCGCACGCAACGAACTCCGTGGATACGCAGGAGTTCATGGTTATGCCGGCGGGTGCTCCCACGTTTCGTGAGGCGCTGCGCTGGTCGACGGAGGTGTTTCACGCTCTGCAGGCGCTCCTCAAGAAGGAAGGAAAGACGACGGCGGTCGGCGATGAGGGCGGATTTGCTCCGGATCTGGACTCCGATGAAGATACGATCGAGCATATCCTCAAGGCGATCGAGAATGCCGGCTACAAGCCCGGTACGGATTTCGTTCTCGCAATGGATGCGGCCTCGTCCGAGTGGAAGGACCGCGAGAAGGGCAAAGGCTTCTATCATCAGCCGAAGTCCGGCAAGAAATTTACGTCGGATGATCTCATCAAGCATTGGGAGTCGCTTATCAACCAGTTCCCGATTTACTCCATCGAGGATGGTCTCGATGAGGAGGACTGGGACGGCTGGAAGGCGATGACGAAAGCGCTCGGGCACAAAGTTCAGCTCGTCGGCGATGATCTCTTCGTCACGAATACGGAGCGCCTGAAGAAGGGCATCGAGCTCGGCGCGGGCAACTCCATTCTTATCAAGCTCAACCAGATCGGCTCTGTCTCCGAGACGCTCGAGGCGATCAAGATGGCGCACAAGGCAGGCTACACGGCGGTTACGTCACATCGCTCGGGCGAGACGGAGGACACGACGATTGCCGATCTCGCGGTCGCGCTCAATACGGGACAGATCAAGACGGGCGCACCGTCGCGTTCCGAGCGCGTGGCAAAGTACAACCAGCTCCTGCGCATTGAGGAAGAGCTCGGCAGCAGCGCAGTCTATCCGGGCAAGCGCGCATTCAACTTCACAAAGTAATATCTTTCGTTTCGGATAGAAAAATCCCCCGCTGCTGCGGGGGATTTTTCTATCCGAGGACGCCGGTGTCACTCAGAGGACCTCCACGATCTCCGTTGCGCTCTTGCGCTGCGGATGACGCGGAGAGGGGAGCCCCTTCTCGGTCGGGTAGCCGACGGGGAAGAGCGCGATGAGATCATAGTCCGCCATTGCGGGGAATGCTTTCTTCAGCTTCGGTACGTCGAAGTGTCCGACCCATGTCGAGCGGGGGCCCTCGTTGTGGATGGCGAGCATGATGTGCGTCGCGACGATGGAGGCGTCGACATCGGCGAAGTTGCGTTCATCATAGGAGCGCACCCATGCTTCATTTGCTTTTCCTCCGACGACGAGAAAGACGCCGGCACCGAAGGTATAGTTCGTTGCCTCCGCGAGTTTTGCACGGGCGGCGGGGCTCTGGATCGCCCAGACCTTAAACGGTTGTTTGTTGACGGCCGTCGGCGCAAGGCGTGCTGCTTCGAAGATGCGGCCTAAGACATCGTGCGGAATCTCCCGATCTGAAAGCGCGCGGCAGGAGAAACGATCACGAATGAGCTCATTGAATTCCATAATACTTCCTCCTTCATTTACTCATTCATTACTGATATTAGTATATCACATATGGCAAGAGGAATATGTTTCCGCAGAACGGGAAATCACGGATATGAAGTTCATTTTACCAGTGATTCCTTAAGAAAGATGTGCTATGATAACAAACAATATCATGGAGAATGAGGTGGATGATGCGAAAGAAATTATGTGTGGTACTTGCCGCGCTTACCATAACAACGGGAATTTTTTTCCCGCCCGCGCGTGCGGAGGCGATTGACGCGTGGGGGATTGCGGCGCAGGCGCTCGGTGTCCTCGGTGCATATCACTCCGCACTCGGCGCAGTGCTCGCGCTCGGCAATGATGTGAACGCGCAGGTGCAGAGCGAGCGGCAGGACATCGCAGAGAACGGGCGCACGCACAATGCACGCGACACCGTGCTGATCGACACCATCATGCAGCGGCTCGTGCGGGACGGCGACTATGTCCTCCGCGTAAACTCGCTGCCCTTTACATGGGCAGTGACAGATAGCTCCGTATTCAATGCTGCCTGCTATCCGACGGACTATGTGAGCATCAACCGCGGACTGATCCGCGGGCTCAATGGAAATGTGGACGAGCTTGCCGCGGTGCTCGGGCATGAGATGACGCACGGCATTCGCCAGCACAGCGCGCACAACTACGCAAAGGCGGCAGCGCAGTTCTACGGGCTCAGCTTTCTCAATATGGACGCAGGTCTGATGGACTGGAACAAGCTCAACGCACTCGTGGGCTACTCCGTTGCAAAAAATGTTACCCTGCCCTCAGAATATGAGGCCGACGAGGGGGGCTTCCGCATCATGACGAGTGCGGGCTTTAACCCCGGCGGCGGCGCAGCGGCGATGGCGCGCATGGGATACTACCTGACCTATGTGACGCAGGAACTCGCGGAGTATCAGGACCCGACGCAAAAAAATCTGCCGCAGGATGATTTTTCGGATCACCCGGCAACAGAGCGGCGCGAAGAAAAGCTCGCCGGCTTTATGACTGATTACAGCGCGGGCCATGTGACGGTTGTAGATCGAAAGACCATATGCATCGACGGGACGCCGCTCCTCACGGTGACGTGGACCGATGAGGAGTATGACAACAGTCCCGAGAACGCCTATCTCGCTGCGGGCGCGCTCGCGCGTGCCTTTCATGACTATGACTCCCCGGCGGAGTGGGGCCTCTCGGTCACGCGTGACGGCGGCGCTGTGCTCAGCGGTGATCCGCGTGTGAATGAGCTGCTCGTGTATTTCCTCGCGAAGGAGAAAGCCGGCGCGCGCCTTGTGGAACTCGTGCATCATGCCTATGCGGGAGAGGCGCAGAGCGGGGCGCGGGAAAAGCTGCGCGCGGAGGAGAAAACACGCGCAGACGCGCGCGCAGCAGAGCGTGCGGCAGTCGAGAATGCCGATGCGAAGGCGATCAAGAAGATGCGTGAGAACAGCGACGCATACAGCGACTATGGCGACAGTGAACGAGCGCTCATGCTCATGGAGCGTGTCTTTGCCTCGCCGCATGACGAGAGCCGCGCAGTCAGCTACGTTATCCGTGCGCGTGCCTATGCGGTCCGAGGGGATTGGACGCGGGCGCGGGCGGACGCAGACAAGGGGGTTGCCGAGGATCCGAAGGACGTCTACACATGGCTGAACCGGTCGGATGTGCTCCGCATGATGGGCGACCGCGATGGGGCGCTTGCCGACGCGATGAAGGCCATCGAAACGGATGCGAAGAATCCGTATGGCTATCTGATTGCGGCGGAGCTCTACGATGAGATGGGCGAACAGGAGCAGGCACGCACGTATTTTGCAAAACTCTATGCCGTTGAGCCGAAGGCAGTTGGCAGGATCCCGGACGCGTATTTGGAATCCGTGGACAAGCGCGCCTATGAGAAGCGGATCAAGGAGCAGAAGAAAGTGCGCGAGGAAAACGAAAAGTCTCTGCGTGAGAAGGCAGACAAAAAAAGCCGCCCGGCAGACGGCGGCAAATAAAAAGGGCGCGGCAGAGCCGCGCCTTTCACAATGCATATCTGCGCCAAAGAGCGTAGCAGAGTGCGCCAAGGGCAATGACGAACACATCAACGACACTGTATGTGAACGCGTAGCCGCAGGTGACGGCAACAACGCCAAGTCCTGCGGCAGCAAGTCCGACGCTGATATCCAGCGACCAGAAGTAAGTTGCGGTCGCAACGCCCGCACGCGCAGGCGGAGCGCTGCGCACGGCGAGTGTTTGGAGTGCAGGGGTGACCGCGCCGAAACCGATGCCGAGGAGCAGTGCGGCAGCGATCAGCCCGGAGAGTTCTGTGATGCTGCCGAGGAGGGCCATTCCTCCGGCAAAGAGGAGAAGCCCCGGGCAGACAGTGTAATCCGGGCCCTTTTGGTCAAAGATACGTCCGATGAAGGGGCGCGTCACCAGAATCGCGCCCGCATAGCATGCGTAGAAGAGGCTCGTCTCTGCGGCGAGCCCGAGACTGCGCGTATAAAGTGGGATGAAGGTAAGCACGCTGCCGTAGGCAAAGAAGAGAATGCCTGCGATGAGAGCGGGCGCCATTGCACGGCGCTCAATGAACGTGCTTACGGAAATCGTGCGCGCGGTTCGCTGCGGCAATATAACCGCATCCGGCAGATCGTGCATTCCGCCGGCGGCAATTGAGAGTGCGGCGAGGGCGCTGAGCGTAAAGAAGAGCACGGTCGCTGAGAAATGCTCCATCATCAAAAGTCCGATCATCGGGCCGACGACCATCGCAAGATTTGTCGAGAGGGCAAAGTATCCGATGCCCTCTCCCTTGCGTGCAGGCGGGAGGATGAGTGCCGTAAGCGCCGCCGCCGTTGTCGTCGACACGGCGAAGATGATGCCGTGGAGCAGGCGGAGTCCGTAAAGGACCGAGAGTGCCGCAGCAAAGGCGAATGCAGTCATGACGAGGAAGAAAAGGACGGTGATCCCGATCATGAGGCGCCGCTTATTGACCGCGTCGATGAGGATCCCCGCCCAAGGGCGCGCAGCGACCGTACCGATCTGGAAGAATGTCATCGCGAGCCCCGCTTCCACATCGCCGCCGCCGTACTCCGTCATGATGATGATGGGCAGCGCCGCGATCATGGCATACTGCGTGACGTAGATGAGGAAATTGCTCAGGCTCAGACCGAGGAATTCGCGTGTCCAGAGCGTCTCGCTCCTTATACTTTTCATGGGACGACCTTTCGTTTTCTGATGGTACGGCTGCGTGCTGTGTATGTGACCATTTTTTCAATATACTACGGAGAATATGTCATGTAAAGGAAAACGTGCTTGCTTTTTTATCGGGGACTTCGGCGCGGCATCGTCGCCTTTGGGGTTCCATGTGTTTAAGAAAATGGTTTGATCACAACCGGAAAATTGACATCAAAAAACGCCATTCCGAATGGAACGGCGTTTTTGATATCTTACTGTGCCAGCGCGTTGATCTTTTTGGCAAGACGCGACTTCTTGCGCGCTGCAGCGTTCTTATGGTAGACGTTGTTTGCAGCCGCTTGATCGATGGACTTGTATGCCGCAACGAGGAGGGTTTTCGCCTCATCCGCATTGCCGGCGGCGACAGCGTCATTGACGCTGCGGATCGCACGGCGGACGCGCGTCTTCTCTGCAACATTGCGCGCGCGGCGCTTGGCGTCAGACTTTACACTCAGAATAGATGCCTTGATGTTTGGCAAATCGTTCACCCCCTCGACTGAAAATGTACTGAGCCATTCTATCACACGGGTGCAGAAAATGCAATATTTTTTTCTTTCTTCGCGACTGTGAGAAGAAGCGCCGCATTCACAACGACGAAGAGCGAGCCCGCGTTGTGCCAGAGCGCCCCCGTCGCGGGAGTCAGGATGCCGGCAGCCGACAGGCCGAGCGCGATGAAGTTGATTGCAAGGCCAAAGATAATATTTTGCTGTATTTTTTTCATTGTGCGGTGCGCCATGCGGATAAGCGCGGGCAGGCGGCGGATGTCATCGCTGACGAGGACCGCGTCTGCCGACGCGACGGCGATGTCGGAGCCGATGCCGCCCATGGCGATGCCGGCATAGGCGGATCTCAGGGCCAGCGCGTCGTTGACGCCGTCACCGACCATAGCGATGAACGGTCCTCTGCGTTCGATGTGTTTCATCTTTTCGTCCGGCAGGAGATCGCTTTGGATTTCTGTAATGCCTGCCTGTGTGCCGATATGCTCTGCGACGCGCGCATTGTCGCCGGTGAGGAGAAGCGGGGTGAGGCCGAGATGGCGCAGCGAGGTGATGGCCTTCGGCGTATCGCTGCGGATGCAGTCTGCCAGGGCGATCATGCCGACGATTTTGTCATCGGCTGCGACAGCGCTGACGCTTGCTCCATCCTGTGTGTACCGCATCGTAAAATCCAAGGCAGATTCCGGGAGTGAAAAGAGCGTCGGTTTTCCGACCGTGATGCCCTTGCCGCCCACTTTTGCAGAGATGCCCTTTCCTGCGAGAACCTGTGCTCCGGATACGGCGGGAAGAGGCTCTCCCGTATTCCGCCAAGCAGCGGTGACGGCGCGCCCGAGCGGATGCTCGGAATGCTGTTCGGCCGCGGCGGCGAGGCGGAGAATATCCCGCTCCGCGTATGCATCAGAGAGAGACTGTACGGCGATCACGGACGGGGTGCCGCTGGTCAGCGTCCCCGTCTTGTCAAAGGCGATCGTATCTACTTTGGCAAGGCGTTCAAGAGCATCTGCCCTCCGGATCAGAATGCCGCGCTGCGTGAGGTTGGCGATTGCAGCTGCGACGGCGGTCGGCGTCGCCAGGACGAGCGCGCAGGGGCAGAAAACAACGAGTGCGGTGACCGCGCGGATGAACTCCCCCGTGCCCCACCAGATTGCGCCTGCACAGACGAGTGCAGCGAGGACGAGGCGGGATGCCCAGCGGTCGGCGAGGCGGACGATGGGGGCCTTCTTGGCATCGACATCGCGTGCCAGCGCGATCATGCGCTGGAGGGAGGAATCCGCGCCGGTCCGCTCCGCACGCATCGTGAAGATGCCATAGGTGTTGATCGTACCGCTCATGAGCGCATCGCCCGGATGTTTGTCGACGGGGAGGGATTCTCCCGTCATCATCGATGCGTCGACGGCGGACTCTCCCTCGGTTAGAATGCCGTCGACGGGGATCGCCTCGCCCGCATGAATCCGAAGCAAATCGCCGCGGCGAATCTCGTCAACGGGCAGAAGGGACTCTTTCCCATCGCGGAGGACATGCGCTGTCTGCGGGACGTATTGGAGCAGGCTCTCGATGCCCTGCCGCGCGCGGTCCACCGTCCAGTCCTCGAGCAGGGTACCGAGCTGCATGATGAGGGCAACCTCGCCTGCGGCGAAGTATTCCTCCGTCACGATGGCCGCAATGAGCGCGATGGAGACGAGAACGCCCGCGCGGATGTCAAAGCCGTTTAGAATACCGCGCCCGGCGACGTGGAGTATGGGAACGCCGCAGAGTATGATCGCGGCCCACGCGGGATCAAAGCCAAGCATCTGATCCGCACCGCCGAAGAAACTCAGTGCGAGTGCCGGGAGTGACACGATCGCGCAGGCGAAGGTGGGACGCGGCGCGCTTTTGAGCCATTCATGAAGCATATAGAAACCTCCCCGGTGAGATGTGCATCTGCAAAACAGAACTTGTTTCAGTTCTGGACATATAGTACAATAAGTGCAAAACAATCGTAAGAAACAGTTCGCCGAAAATGTTCGTTACAGGACAAAACGTGCAAAATGTTTATCCAGCGGGATGCGGAGAGGGGAGATTATATGGAGCGGCGCCGAAAAAAGACGCGTGCGGCAATTCTTGCCGCATTTCAGGAGCTTCTCGCATGCAAGCGATATGAAAACATTACGGTCCAGGATATCATTGATGCCGCGGATGTTGGGCGCAGCACCTTTTACACGCATTTCGAGACGAAGGATATGCTCCTGCGCGCGATGTGTGAGGACATGTTTTCCCATGTGCTCGAGGATGTCTCGGACGAGGGAAGCCATGACTTCTCCCACGACCCGGACAATCCCGCGATGATCATCTCGCACATGCTCTATCATATGCAGGATCAGCAGAAAAATATACGCAGTCTCCTGACCTGCGAGAGCAGGGACCTATTCCTCCGTTATTTCAGGGAAAAGCTGAGTGAGACACTAACCGCACGCGGGCATGCATTTCTGCACGATCATGCGCTCCCTGACGACTTCCTCATCAGCCACATTACGGGCAGCTTCGTGTTGATGGTGGAATGGTGGATGCGCGGCGGATACGCGCGAACGCCGGAGGAGATGACGGAAATGTATGCGGCGGTTATTGCACCGATTTTTCGCGGATCGGACCGAACATTAAAATGAAAAAATGCTGAAAGCATGATCAATATCTTGCAGGAAATTCGGTCTGTTTATCGAATAAATATAGATAATATAAATATAAAGAAGAGAAAAGGAAAGACAAGAGCAAGATGGAAAGAATATCCGGCAAGCAGGCAGTAATGCGGCAAGATGTGCGGCTGTACGGTGCGCCTGCACGGCTTGTCCTGTCATATATGTTGGGGATACCGCCCGGTATCTTCGAGGGGAGAAGTACCTATGAAAAAAACAGAGTGCTTGGCAATGATTTTGGCAGGCGGCCAGGGCAGCCGCCTGGGCGCGCTTACAAAGCGGGTGGCAAAGCCGGCGGTTCCGTTCGGGGGGAAATACCGCATCATTGATTTTCCGCTCAGCAACTGCGTCAATTCCGGCATCGAGAAGGTCGGCGTGCTGACGCAGTACCGTCCGCTGGAGCTGAACCAATACCTCGGTTCGGGCAGCGCATGGGATCTTGATAAACGTGACGGAGGACTGTTCGTTCTGCCTCCGTACGCGCAGGAGAAGGGAGCCGAATGGTATCGCGGTACGGCAGATGCGATTTACCAGAATCTCAACTTCATCGACATGGCGGATCCCGCGTACGTGCTGATCCTCTCGGGGGATCACATCTATACGATGGACTATGCGTGGATGCTCGAACACCACAAGAAGAACAAGGCACAGGCGACGATCGGCGTGTTCGAGGTTCCTTGGGATGAGGCACCGCGATTCGGCATTATGAACACGGACGAGAGCGGACGGATTGTCGAGTTTGAGGAGAAACCGGCAAAGCCGAAGAGCAATCTTGCCTCCATGGGCATCTATATATTCAACCGCGACTATCTTGCGGAGTATCTCACAGCAGATGCGAGGAGTGAGACGTCCAGCCACGACTTCGGCAAGGACATCATTCCGAAGATGCTCGCCGATGAAGGGCGCCTTTACTCCTATGCGTTCAGCGGCTACTGGAAAGATGTCGGAACGATCGAGAGCCTTTGGCAGGCAAATATGGATCTCCTGCAGGATGAGCCGCCGTTTGAGCTCTCCGGCAAGTGGCGCATTTACTCGTTCAACCCCTCGATGCCGCCGCAGTTTGTCGGAAAGGATGCGCGGGTTGTGCGCTCGATGATCAGCGAGGGAACGATGATCCTCGGCACCGTCGAGAACTCCGTGATCTTCCCCGGGGTTCGCGTGGGAAAGGGGGCCGTTGTGCGCAACTCCGTTCTGCTTCCGTCCGCCGTCGTAGGCGACGGTGCAATGGTTGACTATGCGATTCTCGCGCAGCATGCTGTCATGGAGGAGGGAGCACGGGTCATCGGCGAGGAGACGCAGATCACGGTCATTCCCGAGGGGGAGACCGTGAGTGCCGCATCGACCGCGCAGCGCGTCGGCTGATCAGTCCGAAGAGAACGGAGTGAAGATACCATGAATACCGTAATGGGACTCATCAACCTGCACGAAGACGGGAGCTTCATTCGTGAACTCGCCGATCGGCGTGCGGTTGAATCCATTCCCTTTGCCGGGCGGTATCGGCTGATTGACTTTGCACTTTCGAGCATGGTCAACTCCGGAGTGAGCAAGGTGGGGGTTATGCTGCCCGATGAGCCGCGCTCCGTGCTTGATCACCTGCGCTCCGGAAAGGACTGGGATCTGGCGCGTCGTCATGACGGCCTGTTCTACCTGCCTGCGGTGCATGAAGATCCGCAGCGGCGCACGGGGGATCTCAAGAATTTCTATCACAACCTGGACTTCATTGAGCATGCGTCCTCGCGCTATATTCTGCTGACGAACGGCAGCTTCGTCTACAACGTGGACTTTGATAAAATCCTGCGCTTCCATCAGAATACGGGCGCAGACATCACCCTCGTATCGCATACGACGATTGACGAGAATACGGGCAACAACATTGTGCTGGAGACGGCAGAGAACGGCTTGGTGCTGGACATATCCGAGAAGCCTGTGGCCTATCACGGCATGAAGGTATCCATGGGCATCTATCTGATGGACAAGCGCATCTTTGTTGAGACGGTGCGGCATGCCTATGAGCGCGGCGGCCGGGATTTTGTCCTCGACGGGATCATCCGGCGCGCGGCGGAGTATACGATGTTCGCCCATGAGCACGACGGATACACGGCCCATGTGGATTCCATGTCCACCTACTACCGTGCGACAATGGAGATCCTAGATCCGGAGGTCTGGCAGGAGCTCTTTATGGGCGATCGCCCGATCTACACAAAGGTTAAGGACGGCGTGCCGGTGCAGTACAAGGAAACGGCCAAGGTCGCGAACTCCCTGATCGCGAACGGCTGCATTGTACGCGGTGAGGTGGAGAACAGCGTCCTGTTCCGCGGGGTGAAGGTAGGCAGGGACGTGAAGATCCGCAACTCGATCATCATGCAGAGATGCGAGATTCAGGACGGCGCGCTCGTCGAGAATGTCATCTGTGACAAGAATGTTGTTATTACAGCGGAGAAATGGCTGAAGGGAGCCCCGGAGTATCCGCTCGTGATCAAGAAGAATATAACGATTTGACGCAGCGTCGTTTGAACTGCCGTTAGCGGTTCCTTATACAGTCCAGCCGCATGGACGGGAAGAGCTAACGGCTTCTTGTTTCTTCACTTCCATGGGGATTGCTGCTGTATGCAGGAAGTTACGTCCGGGGGAACGCTTGGAAAAGGAGTGGACGATTTGGCACAGAAGGATCAGGTCATGAGGCCGACAGGGAAAGCCCTTGAGACAATGAAGAAGATCTTGAGGAGCCGCTTCATAACGACGGCGCATGTCATGTTTGGGCGCGAAGTAGAAAATCTGACGGAGATTGAGATCTACAAGACGATCGCGGCAACGGCCAAGCAGTCCATCTCGGACAACTGGATCAAGACAAACAGGCAGTATGCGGAGCGCCAGGAGAAGCAGATCTACTACTTTTCCATTGAGTTCCTGCTGGGCAGACTCCTGAAATCCAACCTCATCAATCTCGGCATCGAAGAAGCGCTGAAGGACGTGCTCAAGGACTTTAATCTGAACCTCTCCGATGCCTATGAGGTGGAGCCGGATGCGGGGCTCGGCAACGGCGGCCTCGGCCGTCTTGCGGCGTGCTTCATCGACTCGCTCGCAGCACACCGCCTGCCCGGACACGGATGCACGATCCGCTATCAGTACGGACTTTTCGAGCAGAAGATCGTCGGCGACAACCAGGTTGAGATTCCGGACAACTGGCTGCGCGACGGCTTTGCATGGGAATACCGCAAGCCAGATAAGTCTGTGGATGTCAAATTCGGCGGCAATGCCTATATGCGCTATGCGGGGGGGCGGCTCGAGCTTGTTCATGAGAATCCGATGATCGTCATGGCGGTGCCGTATGATATGCCGATTGTCGGCTATCACAATGCGACGGTCAATACGCTGCGCATGTGGAACGCTGAGGTCAATCGCGACTTTTCCGACTATGGGCTGCTGACGCAGGAGGAAATTCAGCAGCGCAATGACTACCGCAGCTTTGTCGAGTCGATTACGCGCTATCTCTATCCGGATGACAGCACGTTCGAAGGGCGCCGCATGCGCCTCATTCAGGAGTACTTCTTCGTATCGGCAGGCGTGCAGAGCATTGTCCGCAACTACAAGCAGAACGGGATGGGGATCTACGATCTCGGTAGAAAGATCGGCATCCACATCAACGATACGCATCCCGCGCTCTGCGTAGCGGAGCTCATGCGCATTCTCGTCGACGAGGAGTCTCTGACGTGGGAGGACGCATGGGCGATCACGCGCGATACGATTGCGTATACGAACCACACAATCATGCCGGAGGCACTCGAGACGTGGAGCATTGAGATGTTCCAGCCGCTGCTCCCGCGCATCTATATGATCATCGATGAAATCAACCGCCGTCATCTTGAGGAAGTACGCCGCCGTTATCCCGGCAATGAGGACAAGGTGCGCGCGCTTTCGATCATTCAGGACGGCGTTATTCACATGGCACGCCTTTCGATTGTCGGCGGACACAGCGTCAACGGCGTGGCAAAGATCCATACGGGAATTCTAAAGTCCACGACACTCAAGGATTTCTACGACTATACGCCGCGCAAATTTAACAATAAGACCAACGGCATCACGCATCGCCGCTGGCTGATGAGCGCAAATCCGGAACTTGCTGCGCTGATCGACGATATTCTCGGCAGTCATAAATGGCATCGGCACCCGGAGCAGATGGACGGTCTGCATGATCATGTTGAGGACAAGAACTTCCTCGAGCAGCTCATGAAGATCAAGCATCTGCGCCGTGAGGGACTTGCGCGATACATTGAGCGGCACAACGGCGTGAAGCTGAACCCGGATTCCATGTTCGACATCCAAGTCAAGCGCATCCACTCCTACAAACGGCAGCTGATGAACATTCTGCACATCATGTACCGCTATCATCGGGCGCTCAGCGAACCGTCGTTCCTGACCCAGCCGGTGACCTATTTCTTCGGCGGAAAGGCGGCCCCTGGCTACTATATCGCAAAGGAGACGATTCGCCTCATCAACGTAGTCGCCGACCGCATCAATCAGGATAAGCGCGTCAACGATTTTATGAAGGTCATCTTCATCGAGAACTTCGGCGTCTCGATCGGCGAGCTTGTCTATCCGGCTGCGGATGTCAGCGAGCAGATCTCTACGGCGTCGAAGGAGGCGTCGGGCACGGGCAATATGAAGTTCATGATGAACGGCGCGATCACGCTCGGCACGCTCGATGGGGCGAATGTCGAGATCCGCGATGCGGTCGGCAGCGATCACTGTGTCATCTTCGGGCTCAAGGCGGAAGAGGTCATGAACTACTATGCGTCAGGCGCCTACTCTGCGTGGGATGAGTATCATACGAACGAAAAGGTGCGCACGGTGATGACCCAGCTTGTTGACGGCACCTACGGCGACTTCCGTTCGCTGTATGACTATCTGCTGCACGCGAACGACGAGTTCTTTATACTGAAGGACTTCAATGCGTACGACAACGCGCGCATCGAAGTCATGCGGCGGTTCAAGGACAAGGACGGCTGGGCGCGCACGGCGGCAATGAATGTCGCACACGCCGGCCGCTTTTCCTCGGACCGCACGATTGACGAGTATGCGCGGGATATCTGGAACATCCGACCTGTCATCATCTCGTAGAGGCACCGAGGACAATCATAGGAGGGGATCGTATGAAAACATCAGCGCTCAGTGAGTTTGATCTTTACCTCTTTCATCAGGGTACGAATTATCACGCGCAGGAAATGCTGGGAGCACATTTCGTCGAGCGGGACGGGAAACGCGGTGTTCGCTTTACGGTCTGGGCGCCGAATGCCAAAGAAGTCAGCGTTGTCGGGGAATTCAACGACTGGAATACGCTGGCCGATCCGATGAGCCGCATCGGTGACGGCGAGATCTGGGAGACCTTTGTCGAAGGACTCGGCGAAGGAGAAATCTATAAGTATGCGATTGAGCCGGAGTGGGGCGGGCCCCGCATCATGAAGGCTGACCCCTATGGATTTTATGCGGAGAAGAAACCCCAGACCGCATCCCGCATCTATGATATGAACCACTATGAGTGGAAGGACGCAGCATGGCAGGAGCGCAAGGCACGCGAAGTCTCATACGATCACCCGATGCTCACCTACGAGGTGCATGCGGGATCGTGGCGCCGCTCGCTCGATGGAGAGTATCTCTCCTATCGCGATCTTGCCGACCAGCTCATCGCCTATGTCAAAGACATGCACTATACCCACATCGAGTTCATGCCTTTGTGCGAGCATCCCTATGACGGTTCCTGGGGGTATCAGGCGACGGGCTATTTCGCCGTGACGAGCCGCTACGGAACACCTGATGATTTCCGCTATCTTATCGATACGGCGCACCAGAACGGCATCGGCATCATCATGGACTGGGTGCCCGGGCATTTCTGCAAGGACGAGCAGGGGCTGCGCCATTTCGACGGCAAGAATCTCTATGAGTCCGACAACGAAATGCGCGCGGAGAACTGGGAGTGGGGAACGACCAATTTTGACTACGGACGCACGGAAGTGCAGAGTTTCCTCATCTCGAACGCGCTGTTCTGGTTCGAGGAGTTCCACATTGACGGGCTGCGCATTGACGCGGTTGCAAATATGCTCTATCTCAACTACGGACGCAAGGACGGCGAGTGGCAGCCGAACAAATACGGCGATACGGGAAACCTCGAGGCGATGGATTTCCTCAAGAAGCTCAACGAGACAATTTTTAAATATCATCCGCATGCGCTTATGATTGCCGAGGAGTCCACCTCATGGCCGCTGATCTCCAAGCCTGTCTACATGGGCGGCATGGGGTTCAACTACAAGTGGAACATGGGCTGGATGAACGACATACTCGCCTATATGAGCCTCGACCCGATCTATCGCAAGTGGAACCAGGACAAGATTACGTTCTCCTTGATGTACGCATTCTCCGAGAATTTTGTCCTCCCGCTCTCGCATGACGAGGTCGTGCACGGCAAGAGCTCGCTGATCAGCAAGATGCCGGGCGATTACTGGCAAAAATTTGCGGGGCTCAGAGCCTTCTTCGGCTATTGGATCGCGCACCCGGGCAAAAAGCTGCTTTTCATGGGCGGTGAATTCGGGCATTTCATCGAGTGGAATTTCGATGACAGCATGGATTGGCATCTTGTCGAGCAGTATCCGATGCACGCGAAGATGTTGGCCTATTCGAAGGCACTCAATAAATTCTATGTAGACAACAAGGCCCTCTGGCAGGTGGATTTTGACTGGGGCGGGTTCCAGTGGATTGACTGCAACGACAGTGAGAACAGTATTATTGCGCTTATTCGCCGCGCCGACGATCACAATGACTTCATTGTCTGCGTGCACAACTTTACCCCGGAGGTGCGGCACGGCTACCGCATCGGCGTGCCGACGAAGGGGAGCTATGTCGAGGTGTTCAACTCGGATGAGGAGGCATACGGCGGCAGCGGCGTGCTCAATACGGGAAATATTATCAGCGAGGATTATGCCTTCCACGGGCGCAAGCAGTCTGTCGTCCTCACGATACCGCCGCTTGCCACGACATTCTACCGCTTGAAGCGGCAGAGCGGCGCGGGAACCCCTGTGAGCGAGCTGTCTGCGGCGGCGGATGCAGTCGCAAAAAAAGAATCTGCAGCGGAAAGGCGCGGAGCGGCAGCGGCGGAAAAGGCGGCGCCGAAGCATGCGCCTGCGAAAAAGACAGCACCGAAGAAACGCACAGCAGTGAAAGCGACGACAGAAAAGACCGCAGTGAAGAAGACACCGCGGACGCGCACCGCTGCGAAGAAAGACGAGACTGCGGCGGCTGCCGCAAAAAAGACGGCCCCGAAGAAGGCGCCTAAGCCCGCGGCAAAAGAGACCCGGGAGAAGGCAGAGAAATCCGCAAAGAAGGCGGCAAAGAGAACGGTCAGAAGTTCTGCGAAGGAGACGGCAGGCATAACTCCAACGGCATCCGCCAAGGCGACGAAGTCCGCCGCTGCAGAAAGTACGAAGACGGTGTCGATGACGGCAACAAAGAAAAAGAGCACGCGCAAAACGACGCGGGAAGGCGAAGAAAAACCAAAGAAGGCACGCGCAGGCAAAGCCTAAGCGACGCTGCCCATGCAGGGGAACGGCGAAAACAGCGACCAACCGGAGGATAAGCTCATGGGGCTGATGATTACGGGAGCGGCCGTGGGGAAAAGGAGGATATTGGGATGAAGGTACTATATGTAGCATCGGAGGCAGTTCCTTTTGTTAAGACCGGCGGCCTTGCGGATGTAGCGGGATCGCTCCCCGCCGCGCTCGTTAAGGATGGAGTGGACTGCCGCGTCATTCTGCCGAAGTACGGTGCGATCGCCGAGGATATTCGCAACTCCATGGAACATATCTATGATGGCATTCTGAATGTTGCTTGGCGGGATAAATTCGTCGGCATCGACAAGTATGTTCTGAACGGCGTCACCTTTTACTTTGTGGACAACGAAGAGTACTTCAACCGCGACGGCTTCTACGGCTATCCGGATGATGCAGAGCGATTTTCGTTCTTCAGCCGCGCTGTTCTCAATCTCCTCCCCGCGTTGGATTTCTGGCCGGATATCATCCACTCGAACGACTGGCACGCGGCGCTTGTCAATGTGTTCCTGCGCCTGGAGCATATGGATGATCTGCGCTATACGGGGATCCGGACGCTCTTTACCATTCACAATTTGAAATACCAAGGCGTGTTCCCTAAGGATGTCATGACGGACGTTCTGGGGCTTGACTGGGCGTATTTCAACAACGGCGATTTTGAGTTCTTTGATGCAGTGAACTTTATGAAGGCGGGCATCATTTACGCGGACTATATTTCAACGGTCAGCAAGACCTATGCTGAGGAGATTCAATACGACTACTACGGCGAGCACCTTGACGGACTGCTGCGCAAGCGCCGCGAAGAGCTCTTCGGGATTGTGAACGGCATTGACTACGATGCCTACAACCCGAAGACGGACAAGAATCTTTATGTCAATTACAGCGTAAAGAACGCCGTCGAGGGAAAGAGCGACAACAAAGTACAGCTGCAGCGCGACCTCGGGCTTCCGGAGAACCGCCGCACGCCGATGATCGCGATGGTTACGCGTCTCGTCGCAGATAAAGGGCTGGATCTCGTCGTGCGCGTGCTGGATGAGATCCTCCAGCATGAGAACGTGCAGTTTATCCTGCTCGGTACGGGCGACCGCGGCTACGAGGACTGGTTCAAGGAACTTGCTTGGCGTTACCCGAACAAGACGTCGATCAACATCCGCTTTTCGAACGAGCTTGCGCAGCGGATCTATGCGGCATCGGATATCTTCCTCATGCCGTCCATGTATGAGCCGTGCGGGCTCAGCCAGATCATTGCCATGCGGTACGGATCGATCCCGGTCGTGCGCGAGACCGGCGGTCTGAAGGATACGGTCATCCAGTTCGACCGTTCGGATGTGGATAAGGGGAACGGCTTCCTCTTCTACGAATACAACGCACATGAGATGATGTATGCGCTGAAGCGCGCGCTTGCTGTCTACGGGAATCTGCGCGAATGGCGCCAGCTGGTCTTTACGGCGATGCACAGTGACTTCAGCTGGACGCGCTCGGCAAAAGAGTATGAGACCCTCTATGAGCGACTTTTGCTCGAAAATTGAGGGGCGGGCAGTTGGCGCATGGGTACGCCGGCGAACTTTTCTTGAGCGCGGCGCATTTACACGAAACTGCCGGTGAATTTCATTCACCGGTGGTTTCTGTGCGTTTATTTTTGGGAAAGGGGAGGGGGCTATGTTGGAACCTTATCAGGTGGAGCACAACTCACAGAATATCTATTACCGCTCGATCGTCGGTGCGGCGGAGGCGGGCAGCCGGATACGCCTCGGCATCCGCATCCGCAGCTATGAGCCTGTGCGCCAAGTGCTGGTGCGTCTGTGGCAGGATCGGACGGGGGAACGCTTGATTCCCCTTGAGACGAAGGATACGGGGGGAGAGCAGCGCTTCTATACCTGCTGGTTCGAGCTGCCGGATTACGGCTGTCTGCTTTGGTATTACTTCATCATCACGATGGCGGACGAGACCTGTTTTTACGGGAACAACGAGGAGATGCTGGGCGGTGTCGGCACCCTGAGCAATACGGCGCCCGCATCCTATCAGATCACAATCTACAATAAGGGCGCGCACACCCCCGACTGGTTCAAAAACGCCGTCATGTACCAGATCTTTCCGGATCGCTTCGCACGCTCAGGTGATATGATCGTACGCAAAAAGGGCGCGGTCATCCGTACGGATTGGACAGACGATCCCATGTATCTGAAGGACCCCGATACAAAGGAGATCATCGCGTATGATTTCTTCGGCGGCAACCTGCGCGGGGTTATGGAAAAGCTGGACTATCTGCAGGATCTTGGGATTTCGTGCATCTACTTCAATCCTGTTTTTGAGTCGGAGAGCAACCATCACTACGACACGGGCGATTATCATAAAATTGATCCCATGCTTGGCGATATCGAGGATTTTCGCAGCCTCATCGCGGCTGCCCGGGAGCGCGGCATCCGTATCATTCTCGACGGCGTGTTCAGCCACACGGGCAGCAACAGCATCTACTTCAACCGGCAGCAGCAGTATCATTCGCTCGGTGCCTATCAGTCGAAGGAGTCGCCGTACTACTCGTGGTACCGTTTTCGCAGCTATCCGAATGAGTATGACTGCTGGTGGAACTTTGACACGCTGCCGAACGTCAATGAGACCGATCCCGCCTATATGGACTTCGTCATTACGAGCGAGGACAGCGTGCTCCATCACTGGATGAAGGAGGGTATCGCAGGCTGGCGCCTGGACGTGATCGATGAGCTGCCGCCGACCTTCTCCAAGGCGTTTTTTGCAGAGCTTAAAAAGAGCAACCCGGACGCCGTCATGATCGGCGAGGTCTGGGAGGACGCGTCGAATAAAGTCGCCTATGGGACGCCGCGCGAATATCTCTCGGGCAATGAGATGGACTCGGCGATGAACTATCCGCTGCGCACGATCTGGTTCGACTTCCTCACAGGCGCATCGGACGGACAGCAGACGGCACGGCGCCTCGCCAGTCAGATCGAGAACTACCCGAGGGAAAATCTCTACGCGATGATGAACCTCATCAGCAGCCACGATGTGCAGCGCGCGATTACCGTGCTCGCCGGCGTTCCCTACTACGAGGGGATGCCGGCGATCGAGCAGGCGCGCGTACGCATGACGCCGGAGCAGTTCGCGCTCGGCTCGCGCCGCCTTCTCATGGCGACGCTCTGGCAGATGACCTATCCCGGCGTGCCCAGTGTCTACTACGGTGATGAGATCGGGATGCAGGGCTTCAAGGACCCCTTCAACCGCAGACCGTATGATTGGGAGCACGGCAATAAGGAGATCCGCGGATGGTTCGAGCGTTTCATTGCCATACGAAATGAGACCGATGCGCTGCGCACGGGCGATATTCTGCTGCTTTATGGCACGGGGGATGTCGTCGCCTATGCGCGCACGATCCGTTCAGGCTACGATGTGTTCAACCACGAGAAGGAGGACGGCGTATTCATTGCCGCGTTCAACCGCAGCCTCACGGAGACGTTGAGCATCGAGGCAGATGTAAGCGACTTTGCCTGCGGCGTGTTCGAGGATGCATTCAAACCCTCGCGCACGTATGAGGTCGAGTGCGGACGGCTGCGCATCAAAATTCCGCCGCTGTTCGGGCTCCTCCTGCGTGAGCGCAAAGAGCCGCGCCGCTATGAGCGCAAAGCGGGCGTTCTCCTGCATCCGACCTCCCTTCCGTCGAAGTACGGCGTCGGTGACTTCGGCAGGGAGGCATATCGTTTCCTCGACTTCCTCGCGGAGGCGGGGCAAAAGGTCTGGCAGATCCTGCCGCTCAGCCCCGTTGGCTGCAGCTATTCTCCCTATCAGTCCATCTCTGCGTTCGCAGGGAATATCATGTTGATTGATCTTGAGGAACTCGCGGCGCGCGGTTGGCTGACCGAGAGGGATATCTTTCTGCCGTATGAGGCAAATACGGCGTTCATTGACTTCCAGCGCGTGAAGCAGTTTAAGAAAAATATGCTCGAGAAGGCATTCCGCGTCTTTCGCAGGACAAGCGCGGAGGATGCGGACTATCGTGCCTTTTGCGAACAGGAAGCATACTGGCTCGACGACTACGCCCTTTTTCACGCGGCAAAGAAGGAGTATGGACGGACGGCGTGGATGGAGTGGCCGGAGGAGATCAAGCAGCGCGATCCCGAGGCACTGAAAGCGCTTGCTGAGCGGCAGCGGGACGAGGTGGAACTCGATCGATTCAAGCAATATGTCTTCCATGTCCAATGGAACCGTCTGCATGACTATGCACGCAGGAAGGGCATTGAAGTTCTCGGCGACATGCCGATCTTCGTTGCGCAGGACAGCGCGGATGCATGGGCGCATCAGCAGCTCTTTGACCTGAATGAGGACGGAACGGCGCGTACCGTGGCAGGCGTTCCGCCCGACTACTTTGCAGCAAATGGGCAGCTGTGGGGGAATCCGCAGTACAACTGGGACGCGATGGCAGCAGAAAACTACGCATGGTGGAAACGGCGCTTCCAAAAGCTGCGCGAGCAGGTCGATATTATCCGCATTGACCATTTCCGTGCCTTTGAGTCCTACTGGTCTGTGGACGGCAAGGCAGAGACTGCGATCAACGGGCGCTGGGTCAAGGGACCCGGTATACATTTCTTCGATGCGATTGAGCGCGAACTCGGAACGCTCGACATTGTCGCTGAGGATCTCGGCGTCATCACGAATGATGTCGAGCGGCTGCGCGATGACTGCGGCTTTCCGGGGATGAAGATCATTCACTTCATGCTCGCACCGAACGAATCAGGGCGCGTCGGCTTTACTGCGCCCGAGAACAGCATTGTCTACACGGGTACGCACGACAACAATACGACCGTCGGTTGGTTCACGCGTGATATTGACGAGGTGCTGCGCGAGACGCTTGCGAATCTCACGGGCACAACCTCCGATCGCCCGAAGACCATCTGCAAGCGTCTCATCAAGATGGCATATGCCTCGCGCGCACGCATGGCGATCATCCCCATGCAGGACCTTCTGGCACTCGATGAGCGCGCGCGGATGAACACGCCGGGCACCGTCGGCATCAACTGGCGCTGGAGCCTAAAGAAGGACTATCTCCTCGAACTCGATCCGAAAAAGCTGAAGGCGCTCTGCATTCGGTACCATCGGTGAGCAGCGCGGAACCATGGCGCTCGGAGCAAGAGGGGAAAGGGGAAGAGGACCTGCCGCACTTGCTGCGCGCAGGTCCTCTTCTTTGCCTTTTTCCGTATTTTGTGGTATCCTAAAGGGGATTTTGTAGGGAGGAAGAACTATGGCAGAGTACACATATACCGTCGAGAAGACGTGTCCGATCTGTGGGGAAAAGACGCACGTGACGAAGCTGAAGTCTCGTCTCATCACGCTTGAGACGGACGAGGATTTCTGCGTACATTATCAGGGCGTCAATCCCTATCGCTACCGCGTTTGGATGTGCGAGCACTGCGGATTTGCTGCCGATGAAAAGCAGTTCACGGAGGAGCCGATCAGTACGCACGATAGGGAAAAGATCAAGGAGATGCTCGAAGGGCATAAGATCAATCTGCCATATACAGAAGAGCGCACGGCAGAGGAAGCGATCCGTGCCTATAAGCTCGGCATCTACTTTGCCGAGCGCCTTGGCTGGTCGCTTCAAAAGCAGGCGGGCTACTGCATGGGTATGGCATGGGTCTACCGCGATACGGAGGAGAGAGACAAGGAGGCAGAAATGCTGCGCCGCGCCGCCGAACTCTACGAGGAATCCGTGATGACAGAACACTATCCGGTCCATGGCATGAGCGAGAACATGGCGATCTACATCGCAGGCGCGGCTTATTATCGCCTGGGCGACTATGGGAAGGCGACGCAGATACTCTCTCGCCTCATGAGCGATCAGGAAGTGCGCAGAAACGATGCAAAGCTCTTTGCACGCGTGCAGAACCTCTGGATTGATCTGCGCGAAAAGAAAGCAGAAATGGAAAAGGCAGGAAAATAATGGTCATTGATATCCCTGCGCATGTTGTTGAGCAGGTGCAGAACATCGATTGGAGCAGCCTCCGGGAGGCCGTGCAGGATTACGGTCCCGCGCTGACGGTCCTGCGCGATACGTGGGACCGCGAGACGCTGGCTCAGATCGCTGAGGGGCATCTTTTCGTACGCGACGCCGTGCTGAATGATGCGATTGCCCACAACATCGGAACAGAGGGCACCATACGCGGGATAGAACTCACATCACATGAGAATGGACGCCTCGATATCGTCTGTACGACAACAAAAAAATACAAGAAAATCGAGCTCTCAGGCACCATCGAAGAATTTGTTCACGACGGTGAAAAGTCCTATGCTGTCTATCGCGTTCGAAAGAAGAACGTGCCGGACCACGGGCTTGTATCGTGGATATTTTCCCGCATCTCGCTCTCGATGGTGGAGCGCATGGTTGGGCATCTGGACGTATCCGAGCGTCTGCCCGTGGACATCAAAGGGAATAAGGTGCGCGTCGATTTTCGCGGTGTACTTGCCGCGTCGAAGCTCGGACAGACCGAGTTCCGCGGGCATCGTCTGATGGATATGGTCGAGATTGAGGGGGCTCAGGTACGCGAGGGCGGCATCATGTTTGATACAAAGCTGAATGTGCCCGATGATGTAAGAGAAGCCCTCAAGGCGATTTTGAAAGAGAAGACCGGCGCCGCACCAAGCGGCGCGGAAGAAGGAGGAACACATTGAGTGCATCCCGTTTGATTCGTATGCTTTGTATGGCGATGCTTGTCATGCTGCTGCTGCCGCAGACAATCGATGCGGCAAAGGCGGAGCCGACAAAAGAGAAGATCATCTTCATCCCGCACGACGGACGCCCGATCTCGAGCAAGCAGACGGCGGATGTCGTCCAGCAGGTCGGCTATGAGGTCATTGTGCCGCCGCAGGAACTGCTCGGCAGCCGTGACGACTGGGGACATCCGGACGAACTTTGGGCGTGGGCGCGGGAGAATATGGCGCAGCCCGGGGTAAAGGCTGCGGTCATCTCTTCGGACGCAATGATCTACGGCAGCCTCGTCGGCTCGCGCAAGCACAGCTATACGCGTGAGGAGGTGCTTGCACGGGCGGCTCGGTTTGATGAGCTGCAGCGCGCGCATCCGAAGACGCCGCTCTATGTGTTCGGGTCCATTATGCGCACGCCGCGCTCAGGCGAGGCCTCAGGACATGAGGAACCGGAGTATTACCGCCGCTACGGCGCGGATATTTTCCGCTATACCGTTCTGCGCGATAAGGAGGAGGTCGAGGGACTCTCCCGCCGCGAGCGCAAGGAGTACGCCTTCCTCGGACGTCTGATCCCGAAGGAGGCGCTTGCCGACTGGATGGGACGGCGCGAGAAGAATTATGCAGTCAACGAGTATATGATCGATCTCATGCGCAAGCGCGGCACATTCCGCTATCTCGCGCTCGGACGCGACGACAACGCGCCTTTCTCGCAGACGCATCTTGAGAGCCGTCATCTCACTGAGACGGGTGCAGATCTCGGCAAGACGAGATTTCAGACGATGGCGGGCATCGATGAGATCGCCCTGCTGATGCTGACGCGCGCGGTAAACGAACAACGGCGCGAAGTTCCGTTTGTCTATGCGCGCTACAATTGGGGGCGCGGGCAGGACACAGTGCCTGCCTACTCGGATGAAAAGATCGGAACATCGATCAGTGACGCCGTGACGGCGGCAGGCGGCATGATCGTCCGCGCGCCCGAGAAAGCAGATGTCGTGCTCATGGTGAACACGAACCCGGACGGGAAGACCTATGAGGCGAACGCTCTGATGAATGACGGCGAGGAGCGGGACGGTACGAAGTATTTCGCCGATATTGTCGCAGACTATGTGGCAAAAGGATATCCTGTGGCCATCGCGGACATCGCCTTTGCGAACGGCTCCGACAACGCGCTCATGGCCGCGCTCCAGCGCCGCGGACTCCTCTATAAGATTCGCGCCTATGCCGGATGGAATACACCGACAAACAGCTCTGGTTTTGCCATCGGGCAGGGGATGCTCGTCCGCCATATGGAGCCGGATGCCGTTGACCATCTCCTTACCACGCGCTATCTTGACGACTGGGCATATCAGGCGAATGTACGCAATACAATTGCGCGCCAGCTCACATGGCTGCGCGGCGATGGCTTCTACGGCAGCCTCGGCACGAAGAAAGATGCGGTTTCCGTGCGTTCGACGCGTATGATGAACCGCTTCATTGAGGAGAATCTGCCGCCGATTGCAGAGATCAATGTCGTTGAGGTGACCTTCCCGTGGAACCGCCTGTTTGAATCGGATATCCTGCCTGATGACCGCGGATTTGCTCATGAATTCCTCGAAAGGAGAAAATGATATGCACGGGAGAGCCCTGATTGCCTTCTTTTCCGCTTCGCCCTCGCGCCGTACGGAGAAAGTTGCGCATAAACTTGCAGATGTAATCGGTGCCGAGCTCTATGAGATTGTGCCCGCCGCTGCGTATTCGAAGGATGATCTTAACTGGAACGACCGCAAAAGCCGCTCGAGCATTGAGATGAACGATCCGAACAGCCGCCCGGAGATTGCGGGCGAGCTGCCTGATCTTTCGACGTACGATACAATTTTTGTCGGCTTCCCGATTTGGTGGTATGTTGCACCGCATATTATCAACACATTCCTCGAGCATTATGACTTGACGGGCAAGACCGTCGTCCCGTTCGCGACCTCGGGCGGCAGTCCCATGGGACAGACGACGGCGCATCTGCGTCCCTCCGCCAAGGGCGCGCAGATGAAGGAAGGCCGCCGCTTTGAGATGGGAGAGACGCCGATGGCCATCAACTCGTGGATCGCAGCGCTCGGAATCTGAAGGCGATGCAGTGAATATGAAAATACGGCTGAGAGCAGCCGTATTTTTGTTATGAGGGCAATACTGCGGAGGTGTTGATTTGTCAGAACGGGGATATGTCTGGATGAAAAAGATTCTTCACATGAAGAAGCGGCGCCTGTTTTCCCTTTTTATGGTGATCTGCTTCATCGTGGGGATTGGTATTTCCGTATACGATGTCAGCATGAAAAAATGCTCCAACTGGATGAATTTCATCGTGTTTTTTCAAGGCGTTGCACTGCCTGATAAAGCAGATGTCATCAAAGTAGATATCCATGACAGAATAGGAACACCTTTTTCGTTTGCGCTCACATATAGAAGCCGGAATGATATGGAGAAAGAGTTGGAGGGCTACCGTCCTATGCTGGAACGGGAACATTTTGTTATGGAAAAAGGCGATGCGCAGCAATATGTTTTTCACGCGCCCGATCATTTGCTTCATTTTTATCTGAGCAGGAAGGACGATACATATCAAATGAGGATTTCAAATGGAGGATATTAATAAGTTCTTGCGAGCAAATAAAATCCTTCTCTCCGCTGTGATCGTCCTTTTATTTATAGTTTTTTGGAGCGATACATATTATCAGCGGCATCAAGGAGCAGATACGCCGGCACGCGAACTGGCATTGGTCTACGCACTGAATGATCTGAAGGAGATTCAGAATGCACCGATTGTCAGCATCGAGGAAATCGACTTCCTTGGCGGCGATCGAAAGCTTAAAATCAAAGTGCGCGGCGATATGAACGGCGCATTTACAGAGGAGATGATGACGCGGACCGGATGGTATGATGTCCGCAGAGAGAAAGATACCGTTCAGGGAAAACGAGCAGACTGCCTTATTCAGGTTTCGCAGGGCTGGGGGAGTTACGAAATCCTTATTTCTCCATTGTTTTAGGAATGCTGAAATAGTTATGCATCGAATCTGTTTGTGGTATTTCACTTATATTTTATGATAGCGATATAGGATTAGCTTGTTGGACAACAGGGGATAATTCTTTTATGGCGGGGACCGCTGTATTTGATATTTAGCAAGGGGACTTCATGAAACGACGGAATTTTATCTTTGGAGCACTTGCGGGGATCGGCGCGCTTGCCGGCGGCGCCGGGCTCTTTGTGCGACAGGAAAAGTTCGGGCGTGCGCCTTCGGGAGCGCGCCTTGAGCGGATCAAGGCGTCGCCGCATTATGTGAACGGGCAATTCGTTTGCCTTGAGCCGGTCGAGGTGATGACGGAGGATCTGCCTGACGAGGAGAAGCCGAACCGGATCGAGACGCTCTATCGCGTGCTCTTCGGCGGCGATGACGGGCGTGTGCCGAAGGAGGCCATCCCAAGCAATAAAACGGATCTGCATGCGATTCCGCGCGAGCAGGATGTTGCTGTGTGGATGGGGCACTCGACGTTCTATTTGCAGGTCGGCGGGCGGCGCATTCTGGTCGATCCGGTATTTTCGGCTTACGGCTCGCCGATCTTTTTCATCAACCGCGCATTCCGCGGGAGCAATGTCTATACAGCGGCAGATATTCCGACGCTCGATGTGCTCCTCATGACGCACGATCACTGGGATCATCTCGACTATGATACGGTAATGGCGCTGAAGCCGAAGGTGAAGGAAATCATCTGCCCGCTCGGTGTCGGCGAGTTTTTTGAGCAGTGGGGCTTTGATCTCGCGCACCTGCACGAGGAGGACTGGGACACTGACATTGCGCTGACTGATGATTTTCACATCCACATTTTGCCGTCGCAGCATTTTTCGGGACGTTTTCTGACGCGCAATAATACGCAGTGGTGCGGCTTTGCCGTTATAACGCCGGAGCGCCGCATCTACATCAGCGGTGACGGCGGCTATGGAAAGCATTTCAAGGACATCGGCGCACGCTTTGACGGCTTTGATCTTGCGATGATGGAGAACGGACAGTATAATATGCAGTGGCATGCAATCCATATGCTCCCGAACGAGACAGCGCAGGCAGCGGAGGACGTTCGTACGCGTTTGATGCTGCCCGCGCACGGCGGAAAGTTTGCGCTTGCTTTGCACACGTGGCAGGAGCCCTATGCAGAACTCCTGAAGGAGAGTGCGGGACGCCCCTACCGGATGGTTACGCCGCGCATCGGGGAGATGGTCGATATGGATAGCCCCGCAGACTTCCCCCGTTGGTGGGAGGGGATGGCATAGAAACATATTACATTCTGATGAAAGATGAATCCGCGCCTAATAAGACGCGGATTTTTGGCCGATAAAATAGATATGGAGGAGTGATAAAGGTGATTTCACCCAAGATTCGATTCCCCGTCATCTTCATTATGATCTTTAGTGCCGCGATTTTTGCGGCGCTCTATTTCGCAACAATCGGGCGCATGGAGAAGGCGGATGCCGCGGAAAGCATTAAGCTCTACTGCGATGCTTTTGTGCGGCAGGATGAGGCGGCTCAGAAACAGCTTGTCTCATACGGTGCGTCAACGGATTCGTTCAATATGAAAATGGCATTTTCAAATGCGCTGCAGACCTCGGGGGCGATGCTCACACCGGAAGAGGCAGCGGAGATCGGCGATGCTTATCTGGAGTCTCTGCGGAGCGCGACGGTGGAGACTGCTGTTTCTGAGCAGGGGAAGGAACAGGCGATGGTCGAGGTGACGGTGACGCGGTTCAATATGACGGCGGCACGGGAAAAGGCATCGGCGCTCTTTCGCCAGCGGATGAAGCTGGATGCCTCGCCGGAGGAGCTGCGCCGCATAGCAGTAGAGGCAACGGCAGAGGTGTATCGCGAGCTGCAGCCTATGGGAACGGTGACATTCTATGTGCCCGTACGCTATAACGAGAAAACACGAATCTGGGATCCTGCCGATCCCATGCAGTTCGGCTTTGATTTGTCAAAACAGACGATGGGAGTTGAGTGACGATGGCAGATGCTGATTGGACAGAGACGGACCGCGTGACTGCAGAGGGAAATCCGAGGCATCCTGAGGGAGCGGCCGGACGCGCAATGCTCGCCCGCATGAATGAAAGCCATGCGCGGCTCGTCGACTGGGGACTCGCGCAGATCACCCTCCATGCGGGTGATATCGTGCTCGATATCGGCTGCGGCGGCGGGAATACTCTCGCACGGATGGCGGAGTGTGTGACGCAGGGGCATCTCGTCGGCATCGACTATGCGGAGACCTCGGTGGAGGCTTCGCGCGCGTTCAATGCACCTCTCATTGAGGCGGGGCGGATGGAGATTCTGCACGCGTCGGTCGAGGCGCTGCCGTTCGATGACGTACATTTTGACGAGATCGTCACGGTGGAGAGCTTTTATTTCTGGCCGAATCCCGCCGAAAGCTTGAAAGAGGTCGCTCGTGTGCTGAAGCCGGGCGGCACGTTCCTCCTGCTTGCAGAGGTCTATGGGCGGGACGATCTGCCGCAGAGCATACGTGAGAAGATCGCCGGCTATCAACTGACAAATCCGACGCCTGAGGAGTTTGAGCGGCTCTTCCGTGCGGCGGGATTCCAAGAAGTTCATATGCATTTCAAGGAAGGCGAATACTGGATCGCTGTCTGCGGAATGAGATAATAAAAAAAGACTGCATGCACAGTCTTTTTTTATGTCGTTAGCTCTGTTGTTCCTGGACGAAGCGGATAAATTCATCCGTTTCTTCCTGTCCGTTCAGCTTTGCCGTATACATCTGATTGCCCATCTGCGGCCACATCATCTCGGGCATGCGCTCGCACATGACGATCTGTCCTGCGTAGCGGCGCAGGATATCCTCGTGCGTGCGGACATAGCGATGGAAGTCGCGGCGGCTCGCATAGGCGCAGTAGCAGTGCTCGCTGCGATCGGGGAGAACGCGGCGGTTCTCCGTAATCATATCGGCCCAGATCTCATAGACATCGGTGGAGTGCGCGTAGTTCATCATATCCGTAGTGTAGCCGCCGGCCGGCCGCATGTTGACCTCGAGCCCAACGAAGTCGCCGATATCGCCGAGCCCCGGCTTTGCCCTTGTCAGCCGGAAGAACTCGAAATGAACGAAGCGGCTGTGCACATGGAATGCTTTGAGTGTGGCGCGCCCCGCCTTCTTCAGCGCGTCGGGCACGCGATCCGTCGTATAGTAGGAGAGATCGAGCTGATAGAGCACGATGTCCATAACAGACGGCGGCCAGACGGTCATAGACTCAAAGATCGGGTTGGCATCCGCATCCACGATGGCATCGTAGGAGCATATATCGCCTGTGACAAACTCCTCCATGACGTAGGGCACCGTTGGTTTGGATGCGTAGAAATGACAGAGTTCGTCATGATTGTCGATGCGGTAAGTGTCCGTCGCACCGACGCCCGTGTCGGGCTTAACGATAACGGGATAGCCGACCGCGGCGAGGAACTCCTCGGCAGCGGCAAGCGTTGTCACTTTTGAGAGGCGTGCCGTCGGGATGCCTGCCTTCTTGTAAAAGGGCTTCATGGCGGATTTATTTTTGATGTGCTCCATGTCACTGCTTTGCCAGCCCGTACGGATATTGAAATCCGTACGCAGATGCGCATCGCTCTCGAGCCAGTATTCGTTGTTGGATTCGAGCCAGTCGATGCGCCCATATTTGAAGGTGAAGAACGCGACGGCACGCATCATCTGATCGTAATCGGCCAGCGAGGGGACGAAGTAGTATTCGGTCAGCGACTCGCGCACCTCGTGTGCGAGCTGATCATAGGGCGTGTCGCCGATGCCGAGGACGTTGACGCCCTTTTTCTTCAGACGGTCGCAGAAATTCCAATAGACGCGCGGGAACTGCGGGGATACAAAGACAAAGTTCATGATCGTACCTCATAGGTTATGTCTGCTCGCGCAGAACGAAGGGGAGGAAATAAGCGAACTGCTTCTTCCACCAGTCCCAGTCATGATCGACATCATAGCCCCAGAAATCCACCCATGCGTGAATATCCTTGCCGTAGAGCACGTCGCCCATGAGCGCCGTCGTGCGGCGTCCCTCCTCCTCCCAACGGCCCTGTCCGACACAGAGCACGATGCGCCGCTGATTGTAGAGGTCGATATAGGGGTGATCGCCGGGCATGTTCGCGAGAAAGTCAAGCGGAGAATTGTCGTAAAGTGTGTCGTTCATCCAGCCGTCGGTGAAGAATTTTGCGTCGTAGACGCCCGAGAGAGCGAGCACGCCGTCAAAGAGATCGGGACGGCGGAAGAATGCGATGGCTGCATGCAGACCGCCGAGGCTGCATCCGGCGGCAATGGGCAGACGTTTGCTCGTATTCTCTGTGCGTATGAAGGGGATGACCTCGTCGATGATGTAGCCGTAGTACTGTTCCTGCCGCTGTGCGCGCCATGTTTTGTCGCCCCAGATATTGGACCATGTCTCCGTGTCGACCGTATCCACGCAAAAGAGCTGGATGCGTCCGCGGCGCAAATCCTCCGACAGCAACTCGATCATGCCGAAGTTCTCGAAGTTGTCGCTCATTGCGTCCTGTGTCGGGAAGATGAGCATGGGAACACCGCTCGGCATTCCGTAGACGCGTATATTCATCACGCGGTTCAGCCGCGTACTGTGCCAATTCGCTTCTTTCCAGTTTGTCATGATTGATCTCCCTGAATTTGCATATGACAATATATGTATACTCTATCGAATCCTTTTGTTTTTGTCAATTCAGCGGGGACTGCACCGTCCATAAAATTCTGCAAAAAAAGAGCTGCCGCGGCAGCTTATTTTTTTATCGTAGGAACGCGAAAGACAAGCACGATGACATGCGCCGTCCACACGATGCCGATCGCAATGCGTGCGTGCGGAGGATCGGCCACGAGAAAGGAGACGCCCATGAGCACGGTAACGGGGAGCATGACGCGCAGTTTTTGGACGATGGTCATGCCGCGCCGTCCGCTGTGCATGAGAAGCATCGTCTGTTGATAGATGTGCGTGGCCTGCAGCCAGCGATCGAGGCGATGCGACCCGCGCGCAAAGCACCAGGCAGAGAGCAGGACGAACGGCACGGTCGGCAGGATGGGGAGGAAGGCGCCGAGGATGCCGAGCCCGAGACTGACGAGGCCGAGCGCGATAAATAAAAATTTTTTTAAGATCATAGGCGGCGTTCTCTTGAAATGAAATATGTTCTCATGGGGATGAGAATAACATGGGGCGAAGAAAATGGCAACGCGGCATTTTGTAGTTTTTTTGATTTGTGCTATAATAAAAAACGGTTTTTAGTGACTCCGGATTCATAGGGGAGTCATAGCGGAGAGGAATGAGACGAACACAATGATTCGGATGAAAAATGTCTCAAAGATATATGGGAATGGCGCGCTTGCGCTGGACCACGTGAACATTGAGATCGGAAAAGGAGAGTTCATCTTTGTCGTCGGTGTGAGCGGCGCGGGCAAGTCCACATTCATTAAGATGCTCTTTCGCGAGGAGCTGCCGACGGAGGGGGAACTCTTCGTCAACGGACATGATGTTGTTCATATGAATGTAAAGGATGTGCCGTATCTCCGGCGGGGCCTTGGCGTCATCTTCCAGGACTATCGTCTGCTGTCGGACAAGACGGTCTATGAGAATGTGGCGTTCGCGATGCGCGTGATCGAGGCGCCGCGCCAGATGATCCAACGCCGCGTGAACGCCGTGCTCGACGTGGTCGGGCTGCGGGACAAATACCGCAACTTCCCCTCGCAGCTTTCAGGCGGCGAGCAGCAGCGCGTAGCGATCGCGCGCGCCATCGTCAACGATCCTGCGATCCTCATTGCGGACGAGCCGACGGGCAATCTCGACCCTGAGACGAGTTGGGATATCATGGATATCTTCAAGCGTATCAACGCAGCAGGTACGACGATCGTCATGGCGACGCATGACAAGGGCATCGTCGACACAATGCAGCGCCGCGTGGTCGCCATTGAGGGCGGTCACATTGTACGTGATGAGATGCGCGGAGGGTACGGATATGAAGATTAGGACCGCCGAATACTATGTCCAGGAGGTCTTTCGATCGCTGCGCCGCAACAACTGGATGACATTTGCCGCTGTCGGCACAGTTGCAGTCTCGCTCTTTATCCTCGGTGTGTTCCTCATCCTCGCGCTCAATATGAACCGCGCGGCATCTCTCCTTGAGTCACAGGTACAGATCAGCGTCTATATGGAGGATGATCTGAGTGAAGAGGAGGAGGAGGAACTGGGCGCAAAGATCCGTGCGCTGCAGGGAATCGAGTCTGTGAAATACGTTGGGCGCGAAGAGGCACGCGCGCGTCTCTCTGAGCGCCTGGGCGAGCAGAAATATCTGCTCGATGCGCTCGGAGAAACAAACCCTCTGCCAAACGCATATGAGGTGACTGTACGCCAGCCGGACATGGTGGAGACGGCGGCGCATCAGATCGAGCGTATGTCCGGCGTAGAGTCAGCGAAATACGGACAGGATGTTGTGCAGCATCTCTTCGACATTACGCGGCTTGTGCGTATCTTTGGCGTCATGCTCATTCTGCTCCTCGGCGGCGCGACCGTTTTTATCATCGCGAACACGATCCGCCTGACGGTATTCGCGCGGCGGCGTGAGATCGCGATCATGAAATACGTCGGCGCTACGGACGGATTCATCCGCTGGCCGTTCGTGCTTGAGGGCGTCGTGCTCGGCTTCATCGGCGGACTGATCTCAGCCATCGTTCTGCGCAGTTTCTATGCGGGTGTGGCGAGCAAGGTCTACGATACACTCGCCTTCTTCCCGCTGATTCCGCAGTCGCCGTTTATGAACTATGTCGGTCTCATCATCATTCTGCTCGGCATGGCGATCGGTGCGACCGGCGCATGGGTGTCGCTCAAGCGTTTCCTGAGGGTGTAATTGATGAGATCAGAGATAAAAAGGGGCCTCTGCGCAGCTCTTGCCGCTACATTACTTGCCGCAGGGCAGGGAGCTGCGGCAACGCTTGAGGAGGAACGCGACAGCTACGACGCGCAGGTCGAGGAACTCGGACGACAGAGTGCTGAACTCGCCGGAAAGATCGACTCTCTCTCCGAGCAGAAGCGCATTCTGGATGAGGCGGCGGACGAGGCAATCGCCGAGCACAAAGTGCGCCGTGCCGAGCTGAATGAGACGCTCGCGCGCCTTGAGGAGAACGAGGAGAAACTCGAAATTACGGAGCGCGCATACGAGCGCAAGCGCGATGTCCTCGGCAGACGCGTACGCGATATCTACATCAACGGACAGATCTCCTATGTGGACGTCCTCTTTGGCGCAAAGGATTTTTCGGATTTCCTTACGCGCATGGATCTCCTCAAGCGCGTCATCAAGCAGGACTATGATCTCGTGCACGGGATTCTCGCCGACCGTGACGCGATGCGTGCCCTCAAGGAGGAGCTGGAGAAGGACCGGGCGGAACAAGAACCGCTCGAGAAAAAGGCACGTGAGGCACGTCTGGCGATGGAGGACAAGGTCGCACAGCAGCAGGCACTCATCGAGCAGATGAAATACGATAAGGCGACAATCGACCGACAGCAGGATGAATCCCGCGCCGCATCGGAGCGCATCACGCGCATGCTTCAGCGCAGCGGACTGCGCAATCTCCCCGTGCAGGGCTCGGGGGCGATGATCTGGCCGCTCGCAGGCTCGATCACATCGGATTTCGGATGGCGCACGCACCCGATCACGGGCGCACAGCGCTTCCACAGCGGCATTGATATCGGCGGTGACTACGGCGATCCGATCTATGCAGCGCAGGCGGGAACCGTCGAATATGCGGGCTGGATCTCGGGCTACGGCAATGCTGTCATCATCAACCACGGCGGCGGTATCTCGACGCTCTACGGCCACTGTCAGTCGCTTGAGGTGAGTACGGGGCAGAGTGTGGCGCAGGGCGAGCTGATCGCGGAATGTGGTTCTACGGGCAACTCGACAGGTCCGCACTGCCATTTTGAGGTGCGCGTCAACGGCGAGCCGGTGAACCCGCTCGCTTACCTTTGATTGAGCGAAAGAGGATATGAACAGAAAGAAACTCATTTTAACCATCGTCCTGTCCGCAGCCTTTGGGAGTATGCTGACCGTCTTGTTCGCCGGCGGCCTCCTGCGCATGACGGGGATCTACGGCGATGATGTTCTGCGCCTCTTTGGCGTGATGAAGTTCATACAAGCACGCTATGTGAGCGCACCCGATACGACGGCGCTCATCGACGGAGCGATCAACGGCATGGTCGCATCGCTCGGCGATCCGCATTCCGTCTACATGCCGCCCGATATGTTCAAGGAGCTGCGCCAGCATACCGAGGGCGCCTTCGGCGGCATCGGCGTGACGATGGGGTTCAAGGACAGGACGGTGAAGATCATCTCCGTTCTTGAGGGGACGCCCGGCGAGGCGGCGGGTCTGCGCGCAGGAGACGAGATCCTGACCGTGGACGGCACGCCGACGAGCGAGATGCAGAGCGAGGAGGTCGCTCTGCGCATTCGCGGTGAAGCGGGGACGAATGTCGTCCTGCGCATCCTGCGCGACGGGACAGAGCAGGAGTATACGATTACGCGTGCCGTCATCCAGGTGCCTTCCGTGCGCGGCGTAATGATCGAGGGGACGACGATCGGCTATATTCGCATCGGCTCTTTTGCCGAGCACACAGGTGAGGAATTCTCCGCTGAGATGAAGCGTCTTGCGGACGAGGGCATGACGGCGCTCATCATCGACCTGCGCGAGAATCCGGGCGGCCTCATCACGAGCTGTGTCGCTGTCGCCGAGCAGGTCGTGCCGGAGGGCCCAATCGTCTCCGTAATCAACCGCGACGGTGACGAGGAAGTCTACAAATCACATCTCACCGCGCGGAAATATCCCATCGCCGTACTCATCGACGAGAACAGTGCGAGCGCGTCGGAGATCCTCGCAGGTGCGCTGCAGGATACGGGTGCGGCAGAGATCATCGGCACAACTTCCTACGGCAAGGGATCTGTACAGGCAGTCCTGCCGCTCTTTCACGAGGATGGGCTGAAACTGACGATCGCAAAATATGTGACACCGAATGGACGCTCCATTGACGGTACGGGCATTACGCCGGATATCATTGTCGATCGCTCGCCGAAGGATGTGACAGACGCACAGTTCGAGGCGGCAAAGCAGTGGCTCATGGAACATCCGACGCTCTAATATAAAAATAATGGGATTCTAAGAAATAATTAGCGCCCCTGCGTTAGCATGGGCGCATTATTATGGATGTATTTTTGATTTCCTAGTAGGAGGCCTTTATGTACGATCAACGGTACAGGCTGCGCCGCCGCCGGATGTTTGCTGCGCTCGCTCTGAGTACGGCACTCTTCCTTCCGGTATCTGCGGATGCGATGAGCCTTACGCTCGAAGAGGCGATCAATACGGCGCTTGCTGCGAACACGGGACTGCGTATCACGTATGAGGGCGAGCGGACGGCAGACGCCGTGCTGAAGCAGGCACGCGGAAAGAACAGCGTCTCGGTGACGGCGAGCGATACGCTGCGTACGAGCAAGGCAAAGGATGAGAGCGCACAGGCGAGCAACGGCGTGAATCTGTCGGCGAGTCTTCCGCTTTACAGCGGCGGTGCGAACCAGGCGAGCATCGAATCCGGCGAAATCGGTGCGCGTGCCGCGCGCTTTGCGACGGAGCGTGCCCGTGAAGAACTGAAGTATGAGGTGATCTCTGCGTATTGGAACGCGGCAGAGGCGCTCAAGAAGATTGATGTGCAGCGTGACACCGTGAACAAATACGACGCGCATCTGCAGAATGTGACAGCGCTTTACGGCGCCGGGGCACAGGCGCGCATTGATGTCCTTCGCTCCTCCGTAGAACTCTCGAATGCACGGCAGGAACTTATCCGTGCGGAGAATACCTACGAGGTGAACCTTGCGGCACTGCGCAATCTGCTGAACATCGATCGTGCAGAGCCGATTCAGCTCACAACGGAGGTTGCTTATCAGCCCTTTGAGACCTCCATGCAGGACTGCATTGCATATGCCTATCGCAATCGACTCGATCTCGCGGCAGAGCGGCAAAAGCTTCGTCAGCGCGAACTTGCCGTCGATATCGCAAAGGCGGGCAAAAAACCGACTGTGGATCTCACGGTCGGATCGGGGCTTACGAGCCAGTTCCGTCCGCGGCACGATACGAGTTCGGATGTGTCCGCGTCCGTCGGTGTTCGGTGGAACATCTTTGACAGCGGCGTGACGCGCGGACAGATCGAGGCGGCGGAGGCGGAGCGTGACATCGCCCTGCTGAACGTGAAGAAGACGGAAGAGACCATCGATCTGGATCTCAGAAAGGCCTATCTCAATATGCGCGAGGCGGAGAAGCGCTTCACCTCGGCGGGGGATGCGGTCCAGCAGGCACAGAACGACTACTACATCGCAAATGAACGCTATCGTGCGGGCGAGGGCATTTTGCTTGATATTCTCGATGCGCAGGCCGCCCTGTCGACGGCGCAGCAGAATGCAATCAGCGCGCGCTATGACTATGCGCGCTATCGGGCACAGGTCGAGAGCATTATGGGGGAGGCCCTTACCGACAGCGAGCATGCGGCGGCGAACGAGCTCTCCTCTGTGACGCAGGAAGAGCGTGATGCTGCGCAGGCGGCGTATGCAGAGGCAGGATCGAAGGCAGCAGCGCAGAAGGGGGCGCAAAAATGAAGCGAAGAACAATCATCGGCATCGGCCTATTGACTGCCGTATTGGCCGCCGGCGGCGCCTATCTCTACTATGCCTCAAGCGAGGCGGACAAGTCCGCACAGGCTGTGGAAACGTTTACGGTACAGCGCATGGATATCAAGTCCACGGTCGAGGCGACCGGTACGATTCGCCCGGTGGATTCTGTCGAGGTCAGTTCGAAGATCACGGCGCGCATCAACTCTGTCCTGGTCAAGGAGAACGATACCGTCACGGCCGGGCAGGTTGTTGCAACCCTCGACGGCAAGGACTATGAGGCAAAGCGCGACCAGGCAGCGTACCGCGTCACGAATACGCGCGCCAAGTACAACCGCATGAACTATCTGGAAAGCATCGGAGCAAAGTCCAAATCCGATCTCGAAGATGCCGAGTACAACTATGACACGGCGCAGTCGAATCTAGAGGAAGCAAACTCGGATGCCAACGAGACCATCATCACTGCACCGATCTCGGGCGTTGTCGTCGGCGAGCCGAAGACCGTCGGAACAATGGCGGTACAGGGCTCGGATAATCCGACCGTCATCATGCGCATCGCCAACCTCTCCGCAAAGCAGATCAAGGCAAAGGTCGATGAGACTGACATCGGCAACATTCGCATCGGACAGGAGGCGACATTTACCGTCGACGCTCATGCGGATGAGACGTTCAAGGCCCGCGTCTCGAAGATTTCGCAGACCGATGTATCCAACAGCTGGGATACGAGCTCGTCGGGTTCGTCTTCCACGTCCACGAGTGCAAGCGTTATCTACTACTATGTGACCCTTGATGTGGAGGACCCCGAGAACCTCCTTCTGCCTGCGATGACGGCGCGCGTCGTCATTAATACGGCGGACAGGAACGACGCGCTCGTCGTGCCGCTCTCTGCGCTCAAAACGGATGCGGCGGGCTCGTATGTGCTCGTGATGAACGAAGACGGCACGCAGGAGCAGCGTTATGTTGAGACCGGCATCTACAGCGATGAGTACGTGGAGATCCTGTCCGGGCTCAGCGATGGAGAACGCGTCGTCAATACCTATAAGGCAAAGACATCAGCGTCTAAAAACGGACATGACGACGGGCCTCCGCCGTTTTGATGCGGGGTGATCTCAATGGAAAAAAAGGAGACGCCCACGATCAGTTTGCGCGGTATTCGGAAACTCTATCGCATTGGCGGGGAGACGCTCGCGGCGCTCGACGGCATCGATCTGGATATCGGACGCGGGGAATTTGCTGCGCTCATGGGGCCCTCGGGGTCGGGGAAATCCACGTTGATGAACATTCTCGGCTGTCTCGATCGTCCGTCTGAGGGCTCGTACAAGCTCGATGGCGAGGAAGTCGCAGGGCTCAGCGATGATGCGCTGGCACTCACGCGCAACAAGAAGATCGGCTTCGTCTTTCAGAACTTCAACCTTCTTCCGCGCATCTCGGCACTCGATAATGTCGCTCTTCCTCTCGTCTATGCGGGGATAAAGCGGCGCGAGCGCTTGGAGCGGGCACAGGAAGTGCTTTCCTCCGTCGGCCTCGCCGACCGCGGACAGCATCTGCCGAACGAACTCTCGGGCGGACAGCGTCAGCGCGTCGCCATCGCCCGTGCGCTCGTCAACGAGCCGCATATCATCATGGCGGACGAGCCTACGGGAAACCTCGACACAAAATCTACGAAGGAGATCATGGACATCTTCGAACGGATGCATGAGAGAGGACATACGATCATTCTCGTCACGCACGAGCCTGAGATCGCCGTGCGCGCGAGCCGGCAGCTCCTCGTCCGCGACGGCAGGATCACGCGCGATGAAGGGAAGGGGGTCGTGATGGATGTTGTTTAAAGAATGCTTCGGCATGGCGGTCAACGCCCTCCTTGCGAACAAACTCCGTTCCCTGCTCACGATGCTCGGCATCATCATCGGTGTCGGCGCCGTCATTGCGATGGTATCCATCGGCATGGGCGTGCGCACGAGCGTTGCAGACTCCTTCGCCAGCCTTGGCTCGAACATGCTCATCATCATGCCGGGATCGACCAATCACGGAGGTGTGCGCGGCGCGGCCGGCTCACGCAAATCGCTGAAGTATGATGATGCCAAGGCGATTGAGAGCAAGATCAAAGGCATCGACTACGTTTCCCCCACGGTTTCTTCCTCGTATCAGGTTGTCAATGGCAATCTGAACTGGAATACTTCGGTGGAGGGGGTCACGCCCGAACTTATGCAGATTCGTGCGCTGAAGGTGGAAAACGGGTCGTTCATTTCGGCCAGCGATATGAATAAGCGCAGCCGCGTCGCCGTGATCGGACCGACCGTCGCCGCGAACCTGTTCGGCGCGGAGAATCCCGTCGGACAGAACATCCGCATCAACAACCAGCCGTTCAAGGTCATCGGTATCACGGCATCCAAGGGACAGTCCATCGGCCAGGATCAGGACGATGTGATCTACATTCCGTTGACGACGGCGCAGGAGCGCATGCTTGCGATCACCCATATACATTCGGTCAACATACAGGTATCGAGTCCGGAGAAGATGGATCAGGTACAGGCGGAGATCGAGAACCTCCTGCGGCAGCGCCACCACATCCGTGCCGGTATGGAGGATGACTTTACCGTCCGCAATATGACCAGTCTCATGGAGAGCTTCACGGAGAATACCAATATGATCACGCTGCTCCTCGGCTCGATCGCGAGCATCTCGCTGCTCGTCGGCGGTATCGGCATCATGAACATTATGATGGTTTCGGTGACCGAACGCACACGTGAGATCGGCATCCGCAAGGCACTCGGCGCGACCTCGTCGAACGTGCTCATGCAGTTCATGATCGAGTCTATGGTCATCGGCATCGTGGGCGGAGTCATCGGCATCGCGAGCGGCATCTTGCTCTCCAAGGCGATCGGTGCCTTCGGCGGGCTCACGACCACCGTCGATATCCTGCCGGTGCTCGTTTCTTTCTCTTTCGCCGTCGGGATCGGCCTTTTCTTCGGCATCTATCCCGCACGCAAAGCCGCACGCCTCGATCCAATCGATGCTCTGCGGTATGAATAGGATTTGAACAGCAGCTGAATATAGCAAAAAAGCCCGTGCGGGTTGTTCCCGCCACGGGCTTTTCCCATCTCTGCAGTTATTTATTGATGATCAGCGCCATGAAGACGAGGTCCTCCGTGTCGGAGGCATTGGCAATGGCATGCACCTCTCCGTCTGCGCAGAACGTCGTTGTACCGGGACCGATCTCGATCTCCGTGCCGTTGTCGTTGTAGCGGGCGCGCCCCGAGAGAATGTGATAGGTCTCGGTATTGCTCTCGTGTTTGTGCACACCCATCGACGCATGGGGCGGGATCGTTACGCGCGCGTACATCGCGCACTTTCCATCGAGCTCTGCCGGGCTGAGCAGCTTTTGAATATGGATCGTGCCGCTGCCGCCGAACCGCTTCTCGGCATCAATGTGCTCGGATTTGATGATTGCCATAGAAATGGATCTCTCCTTTGTAATTGGACACAGTTTCTGATAGAATGAGAAAACGAAGCGCGTACGAAGACGTGTTTCGTTGTATGTTCTAAGATATTCGCGATGGAGGCGTGTTTTCCTTTTTTATGATCTATATTTTGAAATTCGGGGCGGCTTGGATTCTTCCGCCGGGCATTTTTATTCTTGTGATGCTTGCGGCTGCTGCATGGCTTTGGAAAAAATGCGGGACGCGGCTTGCTGCCGGAGTCCTTTGCGCAATTGCGTGCGCACTTTACCTGCTCTCGACGGGAGCGGCGGCCGACTCCCTGATGGGAAGCCTCGAACGGACGTATGAGGTGCCTGCGCATCCGCAGGGGGATATCATCGTCATGCTTGGCGGCGGGGCAATCGCAGATGTGCGGGATGTGGACGGTACAGGGATGCTCGCGCAGAGTCCCTCCTCACGTCTCCTCGCGGCGCTCCGTCTCCATCGCCGCTATCATCTGCCGATCCTCCTCTCGGGCGGACAGGTGTTCAGCGATACGGGCTCGGAGGCGGAGATCGCGCGGCGTGTTCTGCGCTCGCTCGGTGTGCCCGGCGAGATGATCTATGTGGAGACGCACAGCCGCACGACGGGGCAGAACGCGCGCTATTCGGCGGAGATTCTGCGCCGCGAGGGCTTTGCGCATCCCATCCTCGTGACTTCAGCATTTCATCTGCCGCGCGCCGTGCTCAACTTTGAGAAAGAGGGAGTTGCGGTGACGCCCTACCCAACGGACTTCTGGGTAAGCGGCAACCCGCAGCTCTATGCGCTCAAATTCGCGCCGAACGCATCGGCGCTCCTCACGAACACCGTATTTCTCCAAGAAAAGCTTCGGACTTTTATAACGAGGTATTTGGAATGACAAAGAATCTGACCGAGGGAGATCCCGCGCGGCTGATCTTCTTCTTTGCCTTGCCGCTTGTCGCGGGGAATATGATGCAGCAGCTCTACGCCTTCATCGACACGCTCATCGTGGGGCGCTTCCTCGGGGTAAATGCACTTGCGGCAGTCGGCTGTACGGGCAGTCTCATGTTTCTCACGCTGGGCTTCATCATGGGATTCTGTACGGGCGTCACCATCTATACGGGGCAGCGCTTCGGCGCGGGCGATGCGCAGGGCGTACGCAGGAGTGCGGCGGCATGCGTCGTGCTCGGCATACTCGCGGTACTCACACTGACGGCAATCATTCTGCCGCTGACGCGCAGTCTGCTCCTGCTGATGGAGACACCGGCTGAGATCATCGACGGCGCGCAGGACTTTATCTCTATCGTCTTTGCGGGGCTGACAATCTTCCTCCTGCTCTATTTGCAGAACTGTCTCATCCGCTCGCTCGGCGACAGCACAACGCCCACGATCTTCCTTGCCGTTACGCTCGCCATCAACGTCGCGCTCGAGCCGGTCGCCATTCTTGTGCTTGGCTGGGGCATTCCGGGAGCAGCACTCGCGACCGTATTCTCGCAGGCGATTGGAGCAGTTTTGTTTTTTGTCTACATTTGGCGGCGCGTGCCAGCGCTCCATACGCGCTGGACGGATTGGAAGCCGGATCGTGCCGTCCTCATGGCGCATCTGCGTATGGGCCTCCCCATGGCGTTCCAGGCCTCCGTCATTGCATTCGGTGCGATCATCCTGCAGGTAGCTCTGAACAATCTCGGCGCGATTCCGGTTGCAGCGTATGCGGCCACGCAAAAGATCGACGCCGTCGCCGTCATGCCCATGCTCTCCTTCGGCTATGCACTGGCGGCGTATACCGCGCAGAACTATGGCGCGCAGAAATACGAGCGCATCCGCATGGGCGTGCGTGCCTGTCTCAAAATGTCAATGGCGTTCGCTGTGGGCATCGGCGCGCTGCTCATCGCATTCGGCTCTCATGTGCTCGCCCTCTTCGTCGGCGCGGACGCGGCAGGGGCAGAGAAGGTCATTGCCTACGGGGAGACCTTCCTCCTCGTCAACGGATCAACCTATGTTATCCTTGCCCTCCTGCTTGTCTACCGCAATGTCCTGCAGGGACTCGGACAGAGTGTCATACCGACGATTGCGGGCGCGATGGAGCTCCTCATGCGCGCAGCTGCAGCGATCTTCCTCTGTACGTATCTCGGCTTTTTCGGCGCATGCCTTGCGAATCCGCTCGCATGGATCGGCGCTGCCGTTCCCGTTGTGCTTGCATACCTTTGGACGGAGAAAACGCTGCGCCCTGCGGCAGAATAAAATAATTCACAAACAGAAAAAGAGCAGAGTTCAATCTGCTCTTTTTGTATGCGCAATGTCTTTACGGGGGGTGAAATATGCTATGATTTGTCCTGTGGGCAATCGAATTCGTTGGAGGTTTTGCTATGATGAAGAAGATGACAACAGTTATGTTCCTGCTTGCTGCACTCTGCATGGCTCTGGCAGGATGCGGAAAACAGCCCGGCAGCGAATTTGTCGGGACGTGGAAGAATGAAACAGTATACAGTGGTGAAAACTGTGAGACATTCTATGTTATTGAAAAAGCTCAAAATGGAGATACGGCATATATTGTAACATGGTATGAACTAGATATTGATCGAATGAAAAAAGCAGTTTCAGGGAAAATAGTTCTTGCATCAAGTAAGAAACAATTCCCTGCACATTATAAGGACGGTATTCTAGAACGGGATTCTTCAAAGAAATTTTATCTCGAAAATGGTAAACTCAGGGAAGGTAATAGCGAGCAAGTTTATGAACGCGTCAGCGATAAATCCATGACGTTCGACGAGATGAACAACGGGCGCGGCTACCCAGAGCCGAAATAAGCAGATTGACCATATACGAACAGGGCAGATACGGAGGTACATTACCTCTGATCTGCCCTGTTCAGCATTTCGACGGATATTATTGTCTAGGTATAAGCGGTATACGGCATATTACCTACTTTCCTTATCTCTGCATGCGAGTATGTACAAACTGTCGTCCTGTATGCGATAGACGAGGCGATTTGTATCGTCGATACGACGACTCCAACAGCCGGAGAGATTTTCGCGGAGTGGTTCGGGTTTTCCGATTCCCTCGAACGCATTTCGTTGAACGTCCTTGAGTAGGTCGTTGATTCACTTCAAGGTTTTTCGATCCTGTCCCTGCCAGTAGAGATAGTCCGCCCATGCGCGTTCTTCCCACAGCAGCTTCATTCATCAACCTCGATGAGATCGTGTTCCTCAAATTTTGCCTTGCCGCTTTTCATGTCGGCTACAATGCCTTCAAGATATGCAATGTTCGCAGGTGAGTAGAACGGATCAACAGAGACATCGAAGGGAATGCGCCGTTCACGGCTCATCTTCTTTGCAAATATGGTAAACGCCGTTGTCATATTCATTCCCAAATCGCGGCAAACTGCCTCCATGCTGTGTTTCAAATCCGTATCCATGCGAAAATTAATCAATGTCTGTGCCATTTTCATCACCTCTTATCCAGAGTTTAGCATAAAAGAAAGATAATGTAAAGATGATGTAAAGGCACTTAAAGCATATTCCGCAGAAACTCCCGTGTCCGTTCTTCCCTCGGTACGCTGAAGAACTCGGCTGGAGGGCCCTGCTCGACGATGACGCCGTCCTCCATGAAGATGATGTCGGTCGCTGCCTCGCGTGCGAATGCCATCTCGTGCGTGACGACGATCATAGTCATACGCTCGGCGGCGAGGGCGCGCATGGTGCGCAGCACCTCGCCCGTGAGCTCAGGATCGAGCGCGGAGGTCGGCTCGTCAAAGAGCATGATGTCGGGCCGCATGGCAAGCGCCCGTGCGATGGCGACGCGCTGCTGCTGTCCGCCGGAGAGCTGACTCGGGTAGTAATCCTCGCGGTTCACGAGGCCGACCTTGGCGAGGAGCTCACGCGCATAGGGGAGAATCTCGTCCCGCTTCATGCCTTTGACATGGCAGGGCGCTTCGATGAGGTTCTCAATGACGGTCATATGCGGGAAGAGGTTGAACTGCTGGAAGACCATGCCCGTCGACATGAGGATGCGCCGCACGTCGTTAGTGCTCGCGTAGGTCGCTGTTGTGCCGCCGGGATTCGTCCAACAGAGTTTCTCCCCGCGGACCGTAATATTGCCGCGGTCGATGGTCTCGAGCTTGTTGATGCAGCGGAGCAGGGTAGATTTCCCTGAGCCGGAGGGGCCGATGATGGCGAGCACCTCGCCGCGCGTGAGACTGAGATCGATGCCGCGCAGAACCTCGAGACCGCCGAAGGATTTGCAGATGCCGGTCATGCGGAGCATGACGTACGCATCAGTTCTCGTATCTGCCATAGTGCACCTCCAGTTTTTTGAATCCATAGGTGAGCACGGCGGTCATCGCGAGGTAGAAGATGCCGGCGATGAGGAAGGGGGTCATGTCGAACTCGCGCTGGACGATCGTGCGCGCAACGCGCAGCAGGTCATTCATGGCGAGGATGTAGACGAGTGAGGTATCCTTGACGAGGTTGATGGTCTCGTTGCTGACGGGAGGGAGTGTGATGCGCAGCACCTGCGGCAGGATGATGCGCCGCATGGTGAGCGGCGAGCTCATGCCAAGCACGCGCGCGGCCTCGAACTGTCCGCGCGGCACCGCCTGGATGCCGGAGCGGAAGATCTCGGCGAAGTACGCCGCGTAGTTGAGGACGAAGGCGAGGAGAGCCGCCGCGATGTCGGGGAGCATGATGCCGATCATCGGCAGGGCAAAGTAAACAAAGAGCAGCTGCAGCATGAGCGGTGTACCGCGCATGATCCAGATGTAGACCTCGAGCAGACGGCTGAGTATGCGGAAACGCGAAAGCCTCCCGAGCGCGGCAAAGAGGCCGAGCGGGAGGGAGAGAGCGAGGGTCACGCAGAAAATTTCGAGGGTAACGGTCGACCCCTCGAGCATCAAAAGAGCAGTATCGAGTATCTTATCCATTCATTTCATCCCAGTCGTCAAAAAGAAGCTGCCGCACAAAACGGCAGCTTCCTTTGGTTTTGTTTATTTTGTGATGTCTTTGCCGAACCACTCGGTGGAGATCTTTGCTATGGTACCATCTGCTTTCATCTCGTCGATGACTTTCTGCACCTCGCTCTGCAGCGCCGTGTTGTCCTTTGCGAATGCAATGCCGAACTCGCTCACAGGGCCAACGACAATCGGGAGTGCTTCCAGCTCATCCGGATGCTTGCTCATGTAGTAGCGGCCGACGATCTCATCGCCGATGACCGCATCAAGACGGCCGTTCTCGAGGTCCATGAATGCTGCGACATAGTCGGGGTACTTCTTGACCTCCTTGACCTCATTCTTGTAGAAGTCCGTTGTATCGGTGTACTCCTCGGCGGTGCTGGCGCTCTGAACGCCGATCGTCTTGCCCGCGAGGCTCTTCTCGTCCGAGACGGCGGTGCTGCCCTTCTTCACGAAGATGATCTGGCGGTTGTCCATGTAGGGATTTGAGAAGAGCATGTTCTCCTTGCGCTTCTCGGTGATGTCGAGCCCATTCCAGAGGATCTGTACGCGGCCGCTCTTGAGTTCGGCCTCCTTGCTCGACCAGTCGATTGCCTTGAACTCGACTTCACGGCCGAGACGCTTTGCTGCCTCCTTGGCAAGGTCAACGTCGAAGCCGACGATCTCGTTTTTCTCATTTTTAAAGCCCATCGGCGGGAAATTATCGTCGAGTCCGACGACGATCTTGCTCTTGTCTGCGCCTTTGTCCGGCGCGGACGCTTTGTCTCCGCCGCAGCCCGTGAGCAGCGCCGCCGCGCAGGCAAAGACTGCCGTGCCCGTCAGGATTTTTTTCCAGTTCATTGCAGTATCTCTCCTTAAATTAATTACCCCTTTAACAAGATAAAGCACTAACGTAGGCTATTATACGTTACAAATTAAAATAAAGTCAAGAATTATTTTCTGCAAGGCAGGTTTTTTTTAATAAAGGTCGAAATATCTATAAGTGCAATGATTTCGTACGTGATCAACAACGTAAACCGAGGGAGGGCTTACATTGCGTGCAATATCCGTGGATGATCTGGAAAATGGAATGATACTTGCGCGAACGATCGTCAACGCCAAGCGTGTGGTGGTCGTGTCTGAGAATACAGAGCTGACGCAGGCGCACATCACGCGTCTCAAATTTCTCAAGATTCCCGTTGTCTACATTAAGGATGAGACCGAGCTGAAGGAGGAACGCTCGCCCATCTTCTCGCGCAGCAACCTCTTTATCAAGCAGTATGAGAACGTCGTCGGGACGGCAAAGTCCATCTTTGAAGAGACAAAGCGGACAGGGAATGTGCCGGTCGAAGAAACCAACGAGATGGTGCAGGAAGAGCTGCTGCCGCTCTCGCGACGCAGCGGGACGATCGACTATCTGAACGAGATCAACCATCTGGCGAGCGACATCTACAACCACTCGCTCCGCGTTTCGATCCTTTCGGGCGTCTTCGCGAAGTGGATGTGCCTCGACCGTGAGACGGCAAAGGACATCGTACTCGCGGGATTCCTGCATGATATCGGAAAGTCGAGGTTCGACCAGCGTCTGCTCGAAAAGAATATTGAGACGCTTGAGGGAGAGGACTATGAGCGGTATATCCAGCATACAGTGGACGGTGCGCAGATCCTCAACCATGTTGCCGGGCTGACGGAGGGCGTTCGGCTCACCGCGCTGCAGCACCATGAACGGATGGATGGGAGCGGATTCCCCTTTAACATCCAGGGGGATGATATTCATCTTTATGCGCGCATTGTCGCGGTGGCAGATCTCTATGATAATATCACGATTGAGCGCGAGGGATATCCGCGCCGCACGCCGTTCGACGCGGTGACAGAGATCGCACGGCAGATGTATACTGCACTTGATCCGCGGGTCTGCATGCCGGTGCTGACGAATATCAAGAATGCGTTCCTCGGTTCGCGCGTGCTGCTGAGCAATCATCGCGAGGGGACGATCACGGCATATCCGCACGGTGTTGTGCCGCTCCCGATCATTACGATCTCGGAGGATGAGGTCATTGATCTCAACGAGAATAAAAATATTACAATTGTAGAATATAACCCGAAATAAAACAGCAAAGCATGCAAAGAGCCCATCGATTTTCCGATGGGCTCTTTACTGTTGTGTCAGCGGACCGTCTGCAGTGTGTTATACCATTTGAGCACTTCGTCATAGCAGGGCTGCAAATGTTCGACCGGGATATTCTCGCGCCTGCAGCACGCGATCACCTTATCCCAATCGCCCTGCTCGTAGGCGATAACGAGATCGAGCACATGACGGAGGATATTGTCTTCGCCGAGCAGCGCCGCGTTGAGTTCGGATGAGAGTCCAACTTCTTTGAGCACCTCTTCCATCGGCTGGCTCAGCAGAACGTCCAGGAGCGAGAACATGCCGAGCAGGAAGCCGGTATCGGGCGTGAGATCGGGACGTTTGATCTCGTGGGCGATCAGCTCGCAGAACTTTGCGCGCAGAAGTGAGATCGTGAAGAGCTCGGGCGGTTTATCCTCAGAGAATGTCTGGAGGCTGATGAGGGTCACCCAGCGGCGCATGCCGCCGGATCCAAGGAGGACCGCCGCCTGCCGCAGGTTCGAGATGTGATAGGTGAGACCGATGCCGACGGAATTGATATACGTGAGCAACTTGTGAACAAGGTTCGTATCCGAGGAGATTACATTGATGATCGCGGAGAAATCGAAGTCCTGACGGTTAACTTCCTTTAGGAGACGTATCTGCGAGAGCGCGTTGCTCGTGAGCTTCTTCTTATGCAGGACAACGGGCTTGCAGAAGAAATATCCCTGGAAGAGGACATAGCCGTATTCGAGGGCCTGGTGGAATTCCTCCTCGGTTTCGATCTTCTCGGCGAGCAGACGCACATGTCCCGGCAGAATCTCGCGCAGGCGTTTGCGCTCCTCCGGATCCTCCGTGATTCGAAAGTCCACCTTGATGATGTCCGCCATGTCGATAAGCGGCTCGTAGCCCGGCAGAAGGACGAAGTCGTCGAGGGCAATTTTGTATCCCTCGTCCTTGAGCTCCTGTACGGCCTCCAAAATCGCGGGCGTCGGCTGTACCGTCTCGAGAATCTCCACAACAATGCTGTCTGCCGGCAGAAGCTGCGGCGCACGGTTCAGCAGATTTTTTTCGGTAAAGTTGATGAACGCCTTCTTGTCCGAGACGAGTTTTTTCATGCCGAAGTCCAGCATGGTATTCACCATGACGCTCTGTGTCGCCACGTTTCCGTCGAGACTCGGATCGAAAGCATTCTTGAGACCGCTGCGAAAGAGAATCTCGTATGCGTATACGTTCTTTTTCTGATCCAATATGGCTTGCCGCCCGATAAATGCTTCTTCCATAAGAGAGCCTTTCTGTGTCATTACACCGAATTACTGCTGTATCCATTCGATATCTTAAATTATAGTAAGAGAATTATAGCATATATTATGCGAAAAAGAAATGAAAAAGACTTTCTTTAATGTTATAATGGTGAAAGTTCATAAAATTGGAAGTGATTGATTTTGCTTAACGATATACAAATCGGACGCTATCTGCCTGGAGATTCGTTCCTGCACCGCATGGATCCGCGCGTGAAGATTGTCCTGCTCTTTTTCTTTTTGCTGCTGATCTTCTTTGTCGAGAATGCGGCCGGCTTTGCCGCGCTCGCATGCGCTGTCGCACTTCTCATGGTGTTCTCGCGGGTTCCGCTCATGATGCAGCTGCGCTCGATCCGTCCGATTCTCTGGATCGTGCTCTTCACCTTCGCTGTGCATCTTTTTATGACGCCGGGCACGGAGGCGTTCCGGATCGGATTCCTCACAGCGACGTGGGAGGGGATTGTGCGCGGCGCATACATTGGACTGCGCCTTATTCTGCTGATCCTTCTCAGCACGCTGTTGACGCTGACGACGAGTCCTCTGCGTCTGACCGACGGCCTCGAGGCGCTGCTCTCTCCGCTGCGGCGTGTGGGTGTGCCGGTACATGAACTCGCGATGATGATGACGATTGCTCTGCGATTTGTACCGACACTGCTCGAGGAACTCGACCGCATTATGAAGGCGCAGAAGGCACGCGGGGTGGACTTTGAACGCGGAAATATCATGCAGCGCCTGCGTGCGATTGTGCCGGTTCTTGTGCCGCTTTTTCTCTCGGCGTTTCGCCGCGCGGACGAACTTGCGCTCGCGATGGAGGCGCGCTGCTATCGCGGCGGCGAAGGACGTACGCAGATGAAGGAACTCCGCACGGGCCGGCTGGACTATGCGGCGATCGGCATATTCTTTCTCGGAGCGGCGGGGATCTGCGCCGTGAGTTTCGGAGGGCTGACCCTTGCGCCCTGAAAATGTGGAGATGATGAAGCGGCGCGCGCGCAATCTCGCGTTGAAAATTGCCTATGACGGAACGCGCTATCATGGCTTTCAGCGGCAGTCACCGCCTGTTGTTGCCGTGCAGAACGCCCTCGAGGCAGCACTCGCGGAGGTATGCGGGGAGACAGTGGAGCTTGCCGCTGCCGGCCGCACGGACGCGGGTGTGCATGCCTGCGGGCAGGTGGTGAATTTCTTTACGGATGGACGCATCCCGACGGAACGTCTGCCGCGTGCGGTGAACGGCCTCCTGCCGCCGGATATTGCCGTTACGGATGCATGGGAGGCGGCGCGTGATTTCAGCGCGCGGCACAGCGCGAAGGGCAAGGCATATGTCTATCGCATGGAGCAATGCACAGTGCCGAATCCCTTCACGAGCAATTATGCGTGGCAGATCTTTCGTCCACTTGATGTGGAGGCGATGCGTGCGGCACTTGCCATGCTTGTGGGGACGCATGATTACAGTTCCTTTCGTGCGGCGGGCGGCGCCCCAATGTCGCCTGTGCGCACAATCGATGAGATACGGCTGGAGGATGAGGGAGAAGGCCGCCTGTCATGCTATCTGCATGGGAACGGATTCCTCTACCATATGGTGCGCAATATCGTGAGCACGGTCGTCAGTGTGGGTCAGGAGCGCATCTCTGTGGGACGTTTTGCGGAGATTTTTGCTGCGCGCGACCGTCGTCTTGCGAGTCCGACGGCGCCTGCCTGCGGACTCTATCTCCTTCACGTGGACTATGATGCGGCGCCGCAAAAAGCGGCGGATTAAAGGGAGAACGGCATGGAGCAGGAAGCACTGCAGCGTCTGGTGACGGAAGCTGCACGCGAGGTGCGGCGCGGTACATCTGAGGACGGTGTCCGCGGCAGTCACGTCCTTACATTGGTCAATGTTATTCTGGATACGGCGCTGGAAGAAGAGGCGACCGATATTCACCTCGAGCCCATGGGCGGTCGGCTGCGCATCCGCATGCGTGTGGACGGACTGCTGCAGGAGCATCCCGTGCAGTTCCCGGCGGAGCTTGCGCCGGTGATCATTGCGCGGCTGAAAGTAATGGCGGGCATCGATACGGCAAAGCGCAATCGCCCGCAGGATGGACAGATCCGTTATGTGCACGGCGGGCGCACGATCGATATGCGTGCGGCCGTGCTGCCTGTAGTGGACGGGGAGCGTATGGTCGTACGAATCATGGACGCGGCGGAGCGTTTTCTCGGCTGTGCGGAACTCGGTTTTACACCGCGCAATCAGGAGATCTTCGAGCAGCTGATTCGTCGGCCGACGGGGCTGCTGCTCCTCTGCGGCCCGATGAACTCGGGCAAGACGACAACGCTCTATGCGGCGCTCTCGGCGCTGAATGATCCAAGCTGTCATATCATGACGCTTGAGGACCCGGTAGAGCGGCGCATCGAGGGCATCAGTCAGTTTCAGGTGCATCCGGAGGCGGGGCTGACCTTTGTTGCGGGACTGCGTGCGGCGCTCCGACAGGATGCGCAGAAGATTCTGCTCGGGGAGATCCGCGATCGCGAAACCGCGGAGATGGCCGTGCGCATTGCGCTCACAGGACATGCGCTCTTTTCAACGCTGCATACGGAGGATACGGTTTCGGCGGTCTTTCGCATGATCGAGATGGGCGTGCCTCCCTATTTGCTCGCGGCGACACTCTCGGGCGTGATTGCCCAGCGGCTCGTACGGCGCGTGTGTACGCACTGCCGAGAAGACTATATCGTGCTGCCGGGATCGCGCGAGGCAATCCGGCTTGGCGCGGACTATCATGAGGGGATGACTCTCGTGCGCGGGCACGGATGCGCACTTTGTCATGGGAGCGGATATCACGGGCGGATGGCGATCCATGAGGTGCTCCTCGTATCGGAGCGGATACGGGAGGCAATCCTATGCGGGAACAATAGGGACGCGCTGCGCAGAGCTGCGGAGGCGGACAGCGTGGAGACTCTGTGGCAGGACGGCATGGCAAAGGCGTGTGCCGGAGAGACGACGTTGGAGGAGGTAGAGAGAGCGCTCTATGGATGAGAAAGGAAAGTGGAAGGAACTCCTTCAGCATATGATTGCGGTCGAGGCATCTGATCTCCATGCGGCGCCGGGGCAGTGCGTTCGGATACGCAGAGACGGAGCTCTTGTATCGGATGCATTCGTTCCGAGTGCTTCTTTTATGGATGCGCTGCTGGGCGAGATGATCTCGGAGGGCCGCCGTGCGATCCTCCCTGGACATGATGTTGATTTTTCGTGGACATATGCAGGCCGTCGCTTTCGCGGGAATGCCTACCATATGGAGAATGGGATCGGACTGGCTCTGCGCCTCCTGCCTGCACGCATCATGACGCCGGATGAGATCGGCATGCCGGATGCGCTGCGCTCCATCGCTGACGTGCGGGACGGTCTGGTGCTTGTCTGCGGACCGACGGGCGCGGGTAAGACGACGACGCTCGCGTCGTTGATCGAGGTCATCAATCAGACACGGCGTGTGCATATCATTACGCTTGAGGATCCGATCGAATATATTTTTTTGCCCGCATCCGCGTTTATCAGTCAACGGGAGCTGGGCCGCGATTTTTCTTCCTTCCCGGATGCTGTGCGCTCCGCTCTGCGTGAGGATCCCGACATCCTGCTCGCCGGCGAGATACGAGACCGTGCGACGATGGAAGCGGCGCTCATGGCGGCGGCGACAGGCATACTCGTACTCGGTACGCTCCATACGCGCAGTGCGGCGCAGGCAGCGATGCGCGTGGAGAGTATGTTCCCGGCAGATGTGCGGGATGCCGTGCGTGCGCAGTTCGCCGATGCCGTGACGGGGATCTTTGCGCAGCGGCTTCTTCCGCGTGTGGGCGGAGGCCGCGCTGCTGCGTTCGAGGTGCTTCGTGCCGTGCCGGCGGTGCGCAATATTGTGCGGAATGGGCAGTACAGCCAACTTTTCTCTGTGATGATGAGCGGCGCGGAGCAGGGGATGCAGACGTCTGAGATGGCGGAGGCGATGCTGCGCTCGAAGGGCATTATCGTATGAGGACATTCTCCTATCGTGCCCGCACGACGGATGGAGCAGAGGTGCGCGGGCATCTTGCGGCCGAGAGTGCGCCCGCGGCAGTGCGGGCGCTTGCGGCGCAGGGCAGAATGGTCGTACGTCTTGAGGAACGGAGGGAATTTCATCTGCCGTCGTTCCTGCGTATGCACAGCAACATCACGGCGGAGGAGAGGATTGCATTCTTTCATGAATCGGCGGCTCTTCTCCAGGCAGGCATGCCTGTCCATGAGGCGCTTGCACGTCTCGCGGAAGCGGCGAAGGCTTCCTCGGCTGCCTATGGAAAACTTGTCGCGGAGCTGCATCGGTCGGTGACGCGCGGAACGGCGCTGTCGCAGGCGATGGAGATGCATCCGCAGGCGTTCGCGCCGAGTGTTGTCGGCATGGTGCGCGCGGCGGAGGAGAGCGGTACGCTCGATGTGATCCTGCGGGAGACGGCCGAATTTCTTACAGAAGGCCATGTTATGCGCGAATCTTTGCGGAGTGCGCTTGCTTATCCTCTCTTTTTGCTCGCTGCGGCGACGGCATCGCTGCTGCTCATGACAATATTCGTTCTGCCGATCTTCGCTGCGCTCCTGCGCGATCTGCGCGCCGAAGTACCTCTGCCTACGCAGCTGCTCCTCACGCTCTCTGATATTGCTGCTGCAGAGCCTTATCTCATTCCTCTCAGCATTGCCGTGGTTTTCGCCGCCGCTGCAGCGCTGCTGCGCATGCCGAAGGTACGGTTTCGCATGGATGAGCTGCTCCTGCGCATTCCCGTACTCGGTACATTCATATGTCTTGCGGAGTGGCGCATGATCCTGCGTACGCTTGCCATTCTCATGCGCAGCGGGATTCGTCTGGATCGTGCTGTGAGCCTTGCGCGTTCCGTCACACAGAACCGTGCACTTTCGCATCGCCTTGTACAGATCGAGCAGGGACTCCTGCAGGGGCGGACGTTTGCGCAGACGACGGCGCGGGATCCGTATCTGCCGATCCTTGTGCGCGGCATGCTTGCGGCGGGGGATGCCGCGGGCGATCTCGAACGCCTGCTCTGGCAGACGGCGGACTATTGTCAGCGCAGATCGGCGCAGTACGCAGCGCGTATGGAAGCGCTTGCCGAACCCGTGATGACCGTCTTTATCGCGGCTGTGATCTTCTTTGCCGTGCTTTCTTTCCTGCTGCCCGTCTTTGACGCAATGGATGCGTTGATGTAAGGGACATCAAAAAAACGGCCGCACATCGCAGTGATGTGCGGCCGGCCTTTTATGCCGTCTGTTATTTTCCTGCAAAGGCGAATTTCTGACCCTGTGAGAGCGGAGGAACGGCGCCTCCTTCCAGTTCGATCTGCCCCGGCATTGATCCCTTTGCATTGAAGAGGAGGGTGCAGTGTCCGCTCTCGCGGATCGTGTCGTTCACGTTCTCTCCAATGCGTGTGACCTTGTATTTCTGCTTTCCGAGCGAGAACGTGTCGCCGACGGCAATATCTCCCTTGAGTTCGCCGGGCGTATGCTCGACAACCATCTCGGCGAGGTTCGGATGAGCGCCTTCATCGAGCAGAATAACACTGTTGTTGGTCTCGAGGAACTTGCGCGCCAACTTGCCGATAGCCGTGACGGTACCCTCATACTTTACATTCATATATGATTCCTCCCCAGGTGCTCCGGATTTATGAATTTCCCTTAACCATTCTATCACATGGTTTTCGCGTTGTAAAATCTTTTCACCGGCCGTGCGCATTGACAACAGAAAAGGAAATTAGTACACTTTTATTTAGAAGAAATCGGATCGTGCGGAGACTCAATGTGCGTTCTGACCATCTTTCTGCATATATTTTCGTCAACATCGTCAGTTTTCTCGCTGCGTTTGGTCTGATCTTCGTCTTCTTTCGTCCTGAGGAGTGAGCACTGTGGAGAATTTTGACAAGAGCGCAATTGACGCCCGCCTTGCGGAGGGCTTTCCCTTCACGCACCGCTGGCACAACCGCTTTCATCTGGAGATGCCGTTTGGCCTCATCAACGACCCGAACGGGCTGACCTACCACAACGGCGCCTACCATATTTTTTACCAGTGGAATCCCTTCGGCTGTGTGCATAAGAATAAGTCGTGGGCGCCATACAAAGACGCGGGATTTCTGCACCTATGCCGTTCCGCATCTGGCGCTCTGGCCGACGGATGAACATGACAAGGACGGCTGCTACTCGGGCTGCGCCGCAGAGGAGGAAGGGCGCCTGCGTGTTCTCTACACATGCAATGCGAAGGATGAAGCAGGCAATCGGAGTTCCGCACAGCGTTTCGGCACCTATACGAAGGCAGCGGGCGCAGTGAAGAAGGAAGAGATCATTATCGACGGTCCTCCTCCAGGCTTTACGGCACATTTTCGCGACCCCTATCTATTTGACTGGCGCGGTACCCGTCACCTTGTCATCGGCGCACAGACAGAGGAGAAGCGCGGCTGTGTGCTTGTCTACCGGGAGACGGCGGACGGCTGGATGTTCCTCGGGGAATTCCGGACGCAGCTGAAGGATTTCGGCTATATGTGGGAGTGTCCGAACCTGCTCTCCTTCGGCGACTATGATGTGCTCGCATTTTGCCCGCAGGGTGTGGAGGCGCGTGCATACGACCGACAGAACGTCTATCAGGCAGGGTATATCGTGGGACATGCCTCTATGGACGCGATGGAGATGCTCATGCACGGGCGCTTCAAGGAGCTCGACCATGGCTTTGACTTTTATGCGCCGCAGATTCTGACGCACGAGGGACGGCATATCCTGATCGGCTGGATGGGGATGCCGGACCGCGAGGAGGAATACCCGACCCGGGAGGAGGGCTGGATGCACAGCCTGACTTTGCCGCGCGTGCTGACGCTCCGGCAGGGGCATATCTTCTCCGAGCCGGCGCATGAACTGAAGGCCCTGCGCCATCGCGAGACGGAGCGTGCGCTTGAGGCGGAGGGGGAGAACTCGTTCAGTACGACGCTCTATGACCTTACGGAGATCATCCTTGATCTGACGATGGGAGATGCGTATACCATCTCTGTGGAACTGGTCTTTGGGCTTGAAAAGCTGGTCCTGCGCTACAACCGACTGGAACAGGTTATGACCATTGACCGCAGCGGCATGAAGCTTGGTGGACGCGGCACACGCACCTTCAAACTCTATGCCGAGCATACGCTGTCCCTGCGCATATACGTCGATCACAGCGCCGTGGAGGTGTTCTTCCAGCACGGGGAGGAGGCGGCGGCGATTGCCGTCTTCCCGGAGAAGAACATCCGCCCGATGCTGCGCATCTTCTCCGATGTGGATATGACAGCACTCTCAGGTGTGCTCTGGGAGCTTGAACCGTTTCACTACGAGAGAATATCATAAAAATAAAAGAAGCGGCTGCATCTGACATGCAGCCGCTTCTTTGTGTGTCTGTTGTCAATGTGTATGATGGCTGTCCTTCAAAATGCCGACGATTGCCTTCTGCACGACGTCGAGTACATCCTGAAGCAGCGCATTGTACATCTCGCCGCCGTCGACGACGCCGCGGCCGTTTTCCGTGAGGAAGAATTTTTTCGGATGCTCTGACGATGCATATGCTTCATCAAATTTTGCCTTGACCAATGCTTCAAAATCCATGAAAAGTCCTCCTTCATACAATAAACAGTGCCTATATTATAGCATATTTTTCAAATGCTGTCCCAACTTATACAGATTTTTCTCAGCATGCTCAGGGGATGGGCATACAGTTGGCGAGCCAGGGAAGACCCCATGCGCGGCAATCCAGCCGCAGATCCTCGAGTGGGGCAATGAGCGGCGCAAAGGCGAGGCGCAGTTTGAAGCGGCTCAGGGTATGCATGTTTGCGCCGAAGATCGGGATGCGGTCCATCTGATAGACGCCTTCGGACGGCGTGGAGAGGCCGTAGTGAACGGTGAAGCCGCCCCGATATCCGGCCGCGCGTGTGATCTCCTCGATCTCTGCGTTGACGCGGCCGCCGGGATAGGCGATGTAGTGCATGTCATAGCCGAGCTTCTCGGAGAGCAGATCATGCGAGTCTGCAATCTCGTGACGCAGGTCATCGATGGATGTGAGCTCTGCCAGATTTGCATGCGTCATCGTGTGGCTTTCGAAGCGGATCAGCCCGGACTCTTTCATCTCCGCAATCTGATCCCATGTCAGATAGTTCGGGTAGGTGTTCGTGAAATCGTAGATGAGGAAGATAGTCGCTTTGAATCCGTACTTCTTCAGAATGGGATAGGCGTTCTCATAGTTGTCGGCATAGCCGTCATCGAACGTAATAATGACCGGTTTTTCCGGCAGCGGCGTTCCGTGTTCATAGGCGTCCATCATCTCGTCGATGGTGATCGTCGTGTATCCCTCGGCAGCAAGATAGGCCATCTGCGCCTCGAACTGGTCCGTCCACAGGGTGAGCGGGTTTCCGTCCTTATCCTCGACCTGATGATAGTTGAGGACCGGAACGCCGGGGGCAGAAGCCATCCGGACAAAGACTGCTGCGGCAAGGAGCCCGAACACGCAGAGGATGATCAATATGAGCCGCTTAGGAGAGAATTTCAATTAAATTACCTTCTTTTTAGAATCCATACCGCGACCAGTGTAGCCGATACCTCGCCTTATGTCAAGCACTCTGCATGTGCTGGTTCGGCAGGAAAAAGCTTTGATAAAAATACATTTTCGGTCTATAATACGAGAGGTAAAGCATCTATGAAAGGAAGAGGAATGAACCGAAACGAGCTATGCTGGTGCGGCAGCGGAAAGAAATATAAAAAGTGCCATGAAGACTTTGACGATCGTATTGCATCCATCCGGTACGATGTGCTGAAGGGGCAGGTGCGCCCGCCGCGCAAGATCATCAACAACGCTGCGGACATCGAGGGGATCCGCCGGGCCGCGGTCATCAACGACGGCGTGCTCGATCTCATGGAGACGCTTGTGCGCCCCGGTACCGATACGGAGTCGCTTGACCGCGCGGCGCATGACTACATCGTTGAGAGAGGCGGCATTCCAGCCTGCCTCGGTTTCGAGGGGTTCCCGAAGAGCATCTGCACATCGATCAACAATGTGGTCTGCCACGGGATTCCGTCAAAGAAGGATGTCCTCAAAGAGGGGGACATTGTCAATGTCGACTCCACCGTGATTGTTGACGGCTACTATGCAGATGCCTCGCGCATGTATCTCGTGGGAAAGGTGCCCGCGGCGGCGGAGCGTCTCGTGCAGGTGACGAAGGAGTGCATGGAGCGCGGCATTGCGGCGGCGCGTCCGTGGCACTTCCTCGGTGACGTGAGTGCAGCGTGCGGCGACTGGGCGCATGCGAACGGCTACTCCGTCGTCACGGCCCTCGGCGGGCACGGCGTCGGCAAGGACTTCCACATGGAACCGTTTGTTCCGCACGAAGGCGAGGCGGGCACGGGAATGCTTATGGTGCCCGGCATGGTGTTTACGGTCGAGCCCATGATCAACGCAGGCGATTATGATGTGACGGTGGACGCGGAGGACGGATGGACGGTGCGGACAAAGGACCGCAGCCTGTCAGCGCAGTGGGAAAAGACCATCCTCATCACGGAGACCGGCGCAGAGGTGCTCTCATCATGATGAAATTTGATGCGCTCGGTGTCTCGGAGGTGCTGACAGCGCTTCTCCAAAGACAGGGCATTACGGAGCCGACCCCCGTGCAGGAGCAGGCGATCCCGCCGATGCGCGCAGGACGGGATGTGATCGCGCAGGCACAGACGGGTACGGGCAAGACCCTTGCGTTCCTCCTGCCGCTGCTCGAGAAGATCAAGCCGCAGGGAACGGTAGCACAGGCACTGGTCATCGCACCGACGCGCGAACTTGCGATCCAGATTGCCCGTGTGGCGGAACCGCTTGGAGAGCCGCTCGATATCGGGACGATCGTCATCTACGGAGGTGCGGATATCGAGCGGCAGAAGGAGAAGCTGCGCCGCCGTCCGCAGCTCGTCATCGGCACGCCCGGCCGCCTGCTCGACCATGTGCGGCGCGGCACGCTCACACTCGGCAGCGTGAACAAAATCGTTCTCGATGAGGCGGATGAAATGCTCAAGATGGGCTTCATTGAGGACGTGGAAAGCCTTCTTGGCTGTGCGGCACAGGACTATCAGCTCGCGCTTTTCTCAGCGACAATGCCTGAGCGCATCGTGCGCCTTACGAAGAAATTTATGACGAACCCGGCGCACATCCGCATTGAAGGGGAGACGACGACGCTCGCCTCCATTGAGCAGATTGCACTCTCGGTGAGTGAGGGGGAAAAGATCGACCGCCTCTGTGCCTCCATCAATGAGGAGGCGCCCTATCTCGCAATGGTGTTCTGCGCAACGAAGGAGCGTACGCATACCGTCATGATGGAGCTTGCCCGCCGCGGCTATCTTGTCGATGCGCTCAGCGGCGACCTCACGCAGACGCAGCGGGCATTCGTCCTGCGCAGGTTCCGTGAGGCAAAGCTGCAGATTCTCTGTGCGACCGACATTGCCGCGCGCGGCCTCGACATCGAGGGCGTGACTCACGTCTACAACTATGATCTGCCGCCGACCGTGACAGACTACATCCACCGCATCGGCCGTACGGGGCGTGCCGGGGCGCAGGGGAAGGCGATCACGCTTGTCGCGGCGCATCAGCACGAGAAGCTGCGGAAGATGGAGGCCGCGCTCAAGGAACGCCTGCGCCGCACGGCGGCGAAGAAGAAGCCGCGCCCGAAAACGTGCACCGAGAAGCCGCGAAACGGGGCCCCCTGTCCGCCTCGTGCGTCTCAGACAAGGGGACGGAAAAAATTCGCGAAATCCCATACGCACGGAAGGAAGGCGGGAAAGACTGTCACAAACCTCGGACGACGCAGCAGAAAACGTCCTTGAATCCGTACCTGCGGAAAACTGTCACCATGAATGACGGCCCTATGCGGAACCAAAATTTTTCACAGAGAAGGAAAACATTCCACCTCGTCGAATTTATATAAAGTACAGACAATTCCAAAAAGGAGGCGGATTTCATGATTGGTATCAAGAATGTGATTGCGATTATCTGCGGAGGCGGCCCCGCGCCCGGCATCAACAGCGTTATCTCCGCAGTTACCAGTGAGGCGACGCGCCATGGCTGGGATGTACTCGGCATTTACGACGGATTCTCGCGGCTCGCGCGCGGTGAGAAGAACTATGTGCGCCTCGAGACGGCGAGCATCAGCCGCATCCATCTGACCGGAGGCTGCATCCTCAAGATGTCGCGTTTTAATCCGACGAAGAAGGAATCCGATCTCCGTACCGTCGTCGAGACGCTTACGGAACTCGGCGTTACCCATGTCGTTACCATCGGCGGCGACGATACCGCGTTCAGCTCGATGGCCGTCTCCGAATATGCGCGCAAGATGGGACGCACGATCAATGTTGTACACGTCCCTAAGACCATCGACAACGATCTGCCGCTGCCTGAGGGCGTGCCGACCTTCGGCTTCGAGACAGCGCGTGCATTCGGTACGATGGAGATCGAAAATCTCATGGAGGACGCGAGTACGACAAACAACCGCTGGTACTTCACCATCGCGATGGGGCGCACGGCAGGCCATCTTGCGCTTGGCATGGGCCGCAGCGCGGGCGCAGCGATCACCGTCATCCCTGAGGAGTTCGCACAGGATAAGATCCCGCTCCAGCAGGTTGTCGACGTCATCACCGGCTCCATTGTGAAGCGCTATCTTACGGGCCGCAACTACGGCGTCGCCGTTATCGCCGAGGGCGTCATTGAAAAGATCGCGGAGGAGGATTTCGCAAAGCTCGGCAGTGTCGTTACCGATGAGCACGGACACATTCGTTACAGCGAGCTGGACTTCGGCGAGATCCTCAAGCAGGCAGTGCTCGCCGAGACGAAGAAGCTCGGCATTGCCCTCACCATCATTGACAAGGAGATCGGCTACGAACTGCGCTGCACGGCTCCGATCGCATACGACATTGACTATTGCCGCTCGCTTGGCTACTCTGCCGTGAAGTTCCTGATGAGCGGCGACTCAGGCGCGATCATCACCATCCAGGACAACCAGGCTGTGCCGATGCGGTTCGATGAGATCCGTGACCCAGAGACGGGCAAGACGAAGGTGCGCAAGGTCAACATCGATTCCGTACACTACCGCATCGCGCGCGGCTTTATGATGCGCATTGAGAAGGGCGACCTCGACGATCCGGGGCTTGCAAACGCCTACCGTATGACGCCCGAGGAGTTCAAAGAGCGCTATGCATATCTCTTCGACGGTGATGCGGAGGAGTAACCTATTCTTTTGAAAGAAACCGATGGAGCAGAAAAATTCTGCTCCATTTTTTATTTTAGGTATTGACGGGCGCAGCCCTATGCCGTATAATATCGTCTTGTTAGCGCAATGCGCAAGCACCTGTCCGAGCGGCAGAAATATCGCGGGGTGGAGCAGTCGGTAGCTCGTCGGGCTCATAACCCGAAGGTCACAGGTTCAAGTCCTGTCCCCGCAACCAAAATCGCATAATTATCATGGGTAGGTGGCCGAGTGGTTAAAGGCAACAGACTGTAAATCTGTCATCTTCGGATTACGATGGTTCGAATCCATCCCTGCCCACCACCATATCGCGGGGTGGAGCAGTCGGTAGCTCGTCGGGCTCATAACCCGAAGGTCACAGGTTCAAGTCCTGTCCCCGCAACCAAGTCTGTATGCTGGTGTAGCTCAGTCGGCAGAGCGTATCCTTGGTAAGGATAAGGTCACCAGTTCAATCCTGGTCATCAGCTCCATATAACGGCGGCATAGCTCAGTTGGCTAGAGCATGCGGTTCATACCCGCAGTGTCCGGAGTTCAAATCTCTGTGCCGCCACCATTATGCTTTTTACCCCCCCGCTTTGGGGGTTCTTTTATGCTTTTTAGGGGAATGCTGCTTCCTTGCGAAAATACACCGCATGCGTTGACAGTATTTTCCAAGTATGATAAATTGGTAAGAGTGATTTTACAAGAACTTATTGAGGAGAGTTGATATTCATGCGCAACAACATTACGCTTGAGTGCACGGAGTGCCATAGCCGCAACTATCGCACGAACAAGAACAAGAAGAACAACCCGGACCGTCTTGAGTTCAGCAAGTACTGCAAGTTCTGCCGCAAGCACACGCCGCACAAAGAGACGAAGTAAGCGCATCTCTATCATGGGAAAAATAGTCAAATTCCTGCGGGAAGTCGTCGCCGAGATGAAGAAGGTCTCGTGGTCTACGAAGAAGGAGCTCGTCACCTATACGGGTGTCGTCGGCATCGCCATCGTCGTCGTCTGCGCATTGATCTGGATCTGTGATACGATTTTTGCCCGTGTGTTTCAGGTCATTCTGCATTACTAGGCTAGGTGAGGGATATGGCGGATAAGGAAGAACTCTATCTCAGACAGGCGAACCCGCACCGGGCATGGTATGTCATCCACACCTATTCGGGCTATGAGAACAAGGTCAAGGCGAACCTTGAGCGCCTGATGCACTCGGCAAGCATGAGCGAGATGATCTTTAACGTCGTCGTTCCTGTAGAGAATGAGATCGAGGTCAAGGACGGCAAGGAAAAGGTCGTCCCGCGCAAGGTGTTCCCGGGCTACGTGCTGGTCGACATGATTGTCGACGAGCACTCTTGGTATGTTGTGCGCAATACGACAGGCGTCACGGGCTTTGTCGGTTCGGAGAAACACCCCATCCCTCTCACGGCGGAGGAGGCAGAACGCATTCTCTCCGGTTCTGTGGGCGGTGCGCCGAAGCGCCGCACAAAGGTGAGTGTTGGAGACACGGTCCGCATCGCTTCGGGCGCGTTCGAGGACTATGCGGGCAAGATCACGTCAATCGACTCGTCGGGGCTGCGCGTGCAGGTCGACGTGGAGGGGACACCCCTCGATGTGGAAATCGATCAGGTCGAACTGATCTGATTGTCTAAAAACATATACACCGAAAGGAGGTGATGTGTCGATGGCAAAGAAGGTTGCGCGTGTCGTAAAGCTGCAGGTTCCTGCGGGCAAGGCGACACCGGCTCCTCCGGTTGGACCTGCGCTTGGCCAGGCGGGCGTGAACATCATGGCGTTCGTCAAAGACTTCAATGAGCGCACGGCGAAACAGGCGGGGCTCATCATTCCGGTTGAGATCACGGTCTTTGAAGATCGTTCCTTTACCTTTATCACGAAGACCCCTCCGGCAGCGGTTCTGCTGAAGAAAGCGGCGGGTATTGAGAAGGCATCGGGCGAGCCGAACAAGACGAAGGTGGCAAAGCTCTCGCGTGCAAAGGCGCGCGAGATTGCGGAGTCCAAAATGCCGGATCTGAATGCCGCGTCGATCGAGGCGGCAACATCCATGATTGAGGGGACTGCCCGCAGCATGGGAATCGAAATCGTAGATTAATCTATGATGCAGTGGAAGGGCACATGCCCGTTATGACCACGAAGGGAGACTATAATGGCAAAATCTGGTAAGAAATACCAAGATGCTGCGAAGCTCATCGAGAGCGGTAAGCTCTACGCTTCGCAGGAGGCGATGGAGCTCGTAAAGAAGACGGCAACGGCTAAATTCGACGAGACCATCGAACTGCACGTGCGCCTCGGCGTTGATCCGAAGTATGCAGACCAGCAGGTGCGCGGTGCACTTGTCCTGCCGCACGGCACGGGCAAGACCCAGCGCGTTCTCGTCTTCGCCAAAGGTGAAAAGGTCGCGGAGGCAGAGGCCGCAGGGGCCGACTTCGTTGGCTCGGATGAGATCGTGCAGAAGATCCAGGGCGGCTGGCTCGACTTCGACGTTGCCGTCGCAACGCCCGATATGATGGGCACGGTCGGCCGCCTCGGAAAGGTGCTCGGCCCCCGCGGACTCATGCCGAACCCCAAACTCGGCACGGTCACCATGGATCTCAAGAAGGCGATTACCGAGATCAAGGCAGGACAGGTAGAGTACCGCACAGACAAGGCGGGCAACGTCCATGTCCCGATCGGCAAGGCGTCGTTCGACGCGGACAAGCTCCGCGAGAACTATCAGGCGATCATCGACACGCTCATCCGTGTGAAGCCGGCAGCGGCAAAGGGGCAGTATATCCGCTCCATCACGGTTGTGGCGACGATGGGGCCCGCCGTCCCCGTTGCGCTCAGCTAAAGTAAGGCGCATACGGAATTTCCCCGGGCTGTAGACAGCAGGTTTGCGCAAGCATCTAACGACGTAGTCGCCTGCCGAGGCCGGACGTGAATTTGAACATTCATCTCCGGCAGCAGAGCAGCCGGAGATTTTTAGTTAGGCAAAACAAAAGCCGTCTCAGAGACGAACGGCAATAAGAAAGGAGGGAAAATTTTTAATGGCAGATCATAAGAAAGAAGTCATCGTTGCAGAGCTGAAAGAGCAGCTCGCTTCGGCGAAGGGCGCGGTCTTCACAACCTATACCGGGCTCACCGTGGCACAGGATACAGAGCTGCGCCGTGAACTGCGCGCTGCAGGCGTTACCTATCACGTTGTGAAGAACACAATGCTGCGCCGCGCTGCCGATGCGCTGGGGCTCGAGGGCCTTGACCCGCATCTTGAGGGGACGACGGCATTTGCATTCTCAGCAGAGGATGCAGTCGCTCCGGCGAAGGTCATCTGCGACTACATTAAGAAGAATAAGCTCGACGAAAAGGGGATCCTGTCGATCAAGGTCGGTACCGTCGAGGGCAAGGTCATCGAGACGAATGAGGTGCGGGCGCTTGCTTCGCTCCCGTCGCGCGAAGAGCTTATTGCAAAGCTTATGGGCAGCATGAACGCACCGATCTCGAATACGGTGAATGTGCTCCACGGCGTTCTCCGCAATGCCGTCTATGTGCTTGATGCAGTGCGTGCGCAGAAGGCGTCCGCATAACAGAATAAAGAAGAAACTATACATTTTTGGAGGTATACAGTATGAATAAGGATCAGATTCTGGAAGCCATTGAGAACATGACCGTTCTCGAACTCTCCGAGCTCGTTAAGGCTATGGAGGAGAAGTTTGGTGTCAGCGCGGCTGCACCGGTTGCTGTTGCTGCTGCCGGCGGCGCTGCCCCGGCTGCTGCGGGCGGTGAGGAGAAATCGGAGTTCACGGTTGTTCTCGCAGCTGCCGGCGACAAGAAGATCAACGTCATCAAGGCCGTCCGTGAGGCAACGGGTCTTGGCTTGAAGGAAGCGAAGGAGCTTGTTGACGGCGCACCGAAGCCGGTCAAGGAGAATGTCGCAAAAGCCGAGGCTGACGAGCTCAAAGGCAAGCTCGAAGAGGCCGGCGCAACTGTCGAGCTCAAGTAATATCAATATTGATTTTAGAAACCGCTTTTCCGCATGGGGAGGCGGTTTTTGACTGGGATAACGAGAATGCCCTTGCTAAAGGAGGAAAATACAATGGGGATGAGCGGATACTATATTGCCGTCGATGATGCCCTGCTGCAGGACGTCATCGATGGAGCGCAGTCTGTTCTTGGCATTGATCCGTCGGGTGAAAAAACGCTTAACATCGACAAATCATGGCAGGGAATTCATCAGCTCCTCTGTGGTGAACCGTTTGAAGGCGATCCTCCCATGGGATATGTTGTTCCTTTGCAGTATGACAACAGGATCGAGAGTGAATCGGATTTCGGTGCGTTCTACATCACGCCTTCGGAGGTAAAGGAAGCGGCTGATTTTTTGAGCACGCTGGACGACGATGCGCTGCGAGACATGTATGGTTTTGACTCTATGCGGGGAGACGGGACCTATCCGATCACTGCCGAAGACGATGCAGAGGAATTTTACTCATATCTGCATTCCTATCTGTTGGAGCTGATCTCCTACTTTAAGAAAAATGCGGAGGAGGGGAAGGCCGTTATCTTTTACATCCTGTGATGCCTCTTCCTGCCGGCACGATCCGGCCGATATGCGTAAGTGATTTTCATACCTCGGATCTTTAAAAAACCTGCTGTATTTTTTGTACAGCAGGGTTTTTTGAAGAATCTTTGACTTTTTGTCATTTTATACTTGACTTTTTGCTTTTTACCGTGTATATTCAGTATAGATTTTGATTAGCACTCAGCTTTATAGAGTGCTAACAGAGATTGAAAGGAGAGGAGAGGGGTGAATGTCAGACGATCTGGACGCGCGAAAAAGTCAGATCCTGTGGGCGGTTGTCGATGATTATATCGCATCGGCTGAGCCCGTCGGTTCACGGACGCTCGCGCAGAAATACAATCTCGGCATCAGCCCCGCGACCATTCGAAATGAGATGGCGGATCTCGAGATGCTCGGCTATCTGGAGCATCCCCACACATCCGCCGGGCGTATTCCCTCATCCAAGGGGTATCGCTTCTATGTCGACGGGCTGCAGCCCGTAGCTCCGGTAACGGATGCCGAGAAGTCAAAGATTCACGACTGGTATCGCGGGCGCGTGCGGCGTCTCGACGAGGTGTTTCAAGAGACTGCGCGTCTGATTGCAGATGTGACGCGCAATGTCTCGCTCGTACTTGCGCCGCAGGCAGCACAGTCGACGTTCCGCATGCTGCAGTTTCTGCCCCTCGATATGGGGCACGCGATTGCCGTCCTTATGACGGACGCAGGGTTCGTTGAGAACCGTATCGTAGAGATTCCCGACGGCGCGACGTTCGCTGATTTTCAGCGGATGGCGGCCGCAGTCAACGAAACACTTGCCGGAAAAGCGCTCAGCGATGTAACAAAGCAGGATATGCGGCGTGTACGCGATGCAATCGGCGATGAGTCGATCTTTGTTGCTGCCGTAGAGGTCATGCACCGGGCTTTGGAGGGACGGTCAGAGGATCGCCTCTATCTCGGCGGTACGGCACAGCTGCTCGGCAATCCAGAGTTTCAAGACCTCGAACGTGTCCGTGCAATGCTGCTTGTTCTCGAACGCGAAGATCTCGTCAAGGACATCCTGCATACGCACGCAGGCGAGGGCCTTGAGGTTACAATCGGACGCGAGAACACGAACAGCACGTTCTGGGACAGCAGCTTCATCACGGCGACCTATCATGTTGACGGAAGGCTGCTCGGGACCATTGCGGTTCTCGGACCGACACGCATGGAATATGCAAAGGCGATGCGCATACTGGACTATGTGAACACAAATTTAACAGAAATGATCTATCAACTGAAATGGTAGGAGAGGTGAACGGCTTGCAGGAAAAGGAAGAGATGACCGCGGAGACGGCGGAGGAGCAGCTCGTGGAGAACGCGGCGGAAACGACGCCCTCGCCCGAAACGGAGACTGCAGAGGCTGCGCCTGTCGAAGACAAGGCCGCCGCGCTCGAAGCGGAGCTCAAGGAAAAAAGCGACCGCATCCTGCGGCTTCAGGCGGATTTTGAAAATTTTCGCCGCCGCACAGCGAAAGAAAAGGAGGAACTCGCGGCCGTCATCACACAGAATATCCTCGGCGATCTGCTGCCGCTTCTCGACAATTTTGAGCGAGCGATGGCAGTGGAACAGACGGATGGGGAGGCGTTCCAAAAGGGCGTGGAGATGATCTTCACGCAGCTGCGTGAGGTACTCGACAAACATGGTCTCCAGAGTATCGAGGCAGAGGGACAGACCTTCGACCCGAATTTCCATCAGGCGGTCATGCGTGTTGAGGATTCCGACGCTCCGGACGGAACGATCACGCAGGTGCTACAAAAGGGCTACCAGGCAAAGGGCAGAGTCATCCGCCCCGCAATGGTACAGGTAGCCGGAAGCTAAAAAATAACATCGAAAAGATTTTGGAGGAATATAAAATGGCTAAAGTAATAGGTATTGATCTTGGCACGACGAACTCCGTTGTCTCGGTCATGGAGGGCGGAGAGCCCGTTGTTATCACGAACCCCGAGGGGAGCCGCATCACGCCGTCCGTCGTAGGCTTTACGAAGGACGGGCAGCGTCTCGTCGGCCGCCTCGCAAAGAATCAGGCGGTCTCGAACCCGGATCGCACAGTCTCGTCGATCAAACGCCATATGGGCGATCCGAACTATCACGTCACAATTGACGGCAAGAACTACACGCCGCCCGAGATCTCTGCGATGATCCTGCAGAAGCTCAAGAGCGATGCAGAGGCGTATCTTGGCGAGACGGTTTCGCAGGCAGTGATTACTGTCCCTGCGTATTTTAACGACAGTCAGCGTCAGGCGACGAAGGACGCGGGGAAGATTGCGGGACTCGAGGTGCTGCGCATCATCAATGAGCCGACAGCAGCGGCGCTCGCGTACGGCCTCGACAAGGATCAGGACGAGACCATCCTCGTCTTCGACCTCGGCGGCGGTACATTCGACGTCTCGATCCTCGAACTTAGTGAAGGTGTTTTCGAAGTCAAGGCGACGAACGGCGACACCGTACTCGGCGGCGATGATTTCGATAAGAAGATCATGGACTGGATGGTCGAGGAATTCAAAAAGGAGAACGGCATCGACCTCTCGCAGGACAAGATGAGCGCACAGCGCCTCATCGAGGCGGCGGAGAAGGCGAAGATCGAGCTCTCCAGCATGACGCAGACCAATATCAATCTGCCGTTCATCACGGCAGATGCATCGGGGCCGAAGCATCTCGACCTCACGCTTACCCGTGCAAAATTTGATGAACTCACGGCGGATCTCGTGGAGCGCACGATGGTTCCGACACGCAAGGCGATGGAGGATGCAGGCCTTTCGGGCAGCGACATCGACAAGATCATTCTCGTCGGCGGCTCGTCCCGTATCCCTGCCGTGCAGGATGCGATCCGCAAGATTCTCGGCAAAGAACCCTCGAAGGGGGTCAACCCGGATGAGTGCGTCTCCATCGGCGCCGCGATCCAGGGCGGCGTCCTCGTCGGTGAGGTCAAGGATGTGCTGCTCCTCGATGTCACGCCGCTCTCGCTCGGCATCGAGACGCTCGGGGGCGTCTGCACGAAGATCATCGACCGCAACACAACCATACCGACTTCAAAGAGTCAGGTATTCTCAACTGCGGCGGACAATCAGCCGGGTGTTGAGATCCATGTCCTGCAGGGCGAGCGCGAGATGGCAGCGGGAAACAAGACCCTCGGCCGTTTCCAGCTCACCGATATCCCGCCCGCACCGCGCGGCGTGCCGCAGATCGAGGTCAAATTTGACATTGATGCGAACGGCATCGTCAATGTATCGGCGAAGGATCTCGGCACGGGCAAGGAACAGAAGATCACGATTCAGTCTGATAGCGGCATGAGCAAAGAGGATATCGAGCGCATGGTCAAAGAGGCGGAGACGCACGCCGCTGAGGATAAGAAACAGAAGGAAGCCGTCGATGCGCGCAATGCGGGCGACTCTCTCGTCTATCAGGCGGAGAAGGCCATCAAAGATCTCGGCGAGAACGCGGATCAGGCGCTCGTTGGAAAGACCCAGGCTGCCGTCGATAAGCTGAAGGAGGCTCTCAAAGGCTCGGACATCGAGGCGATCAAGGCGGCAACCGAGGAAGCACGCCAGCCGCTCTATGAACTCTCTGCAGCGGCCTATCAGCAGGCTCAGCAGGCAGCGGGCGCGGCAGGAGCAGCACCGAGCGAAGATGCAGGAGCACAGAGCAGTGCACCGCAGGATGACAATGTTGTCGACGCAGAGTTTACCGAAGTTAAGGATGACGAGAAGTAAGGTGGTATCGTGAGCGAGAAACGCGATTACTACGAAGTCCTGGGCGTCCCGAAGGGCGCCTCGGACGATGAAATCAAAAAAGCATATAAGAAACTCGCGCGCAAATACCATCCCGATCTCAACCGTAACGACCCCGAGACTGCTGAGGAGAAATTCAAGGAAGTCAACGAGGCGTATGATGTGCTGAAGGATCCGCAGAAAAAGGCAGCGTATGATCAGTTCGGACACGATGCCTTTGATCCGCGCCGCGGCGGCAGCGCCGGAGGGGGAAACCCCTTCGGAGGTGCCGGTGGATTCGGCGGATTTGACATGGACGACATCTTTGATATGTTCGGCATGGGCGGCGGCAGCCGCCGTGCACGCAGACAGGGCCCCGAACGCGGGGCTGATCTGCGTTATGATCTGGAGATCTCGTTCGAAGAAGCGGCGTTCGGCAAGGAGATCGAGCTCTCTATCCCGCGCGAGGAGAACTGTCCGACTTGCGGCGGTTCAGGCGCGGCAAAGGGGTCGACACCCGAGACCTGTTCGGTATGTCACGGCACGGGACAGGAGCAAGTCATGCAGCGGACTATGTTCGGCAGCATGATGACCTCACGCACTTGCAGCCACTGCCACGGTACAGGCAAGATCATCAAGGATCCATGCAAAGACTGCCGCGGTACAGGACGCAAGAGCGTAACGAAGAAGATCAAGGTCAACATCCCGCGCGGCGTGGACGACGGACAGCGCGTCCGCGTTACGGGCGGCGGCGAGGCGGGCGTGCGCGGAGGCGCAAACGGCGATCTCTACGTCTACATCTTTATTCGTCCACATAAACTCTTTCAGCGGCGCGGGAACGATGTCATCATCGAGATCCCGATCACCTTTGTACAGGCATCGCTTGGTGATACCGTGCAGGTACCGACCCTCGACGGTGCGGTTGACCTCAAGATCCCTGCTGGGATCCAGACCGGTACCGTGCTGCGCGTGAAAGGGAAGGGCATTCCCAATCTGCGTGGTTCGGGACGCGGCGATGAACATGTCCGCGTCAAGGTTACAACGCCGCAGAAACTCTCGACCAAGCAGAAGGAACTTCTCAAGGAGTTTGCCGAACTCAGCGGAGATGCGGTGAACCCCGAGCAGAAGAGTTTTACTGAAAAATTTAAGGATCTCTTTGCCTGATATGAAAAAAGAACTTCCTTATTTTCAGATCGGCGCATCCTACGGCGGGAATCAGGACTGGTTCTCGGATTACTGGATGCGCGAGGGCGGCTGCGGTGCGGAGACTGCCTGTGATGTCTCGGTCTACCTTGCGGTATATCGCGGCATCCCGCGCGCGTACCCGTTCCGTATTCCTGCGGTGCGCGAGGACTACGTCGAGTTCTCCGAGATTATGCGCCCCTACCTTAGCCCGCGTTGGACGGGGATTGACCGTCTCGATATCTACATCGACGGATTCGGTTCCTACTTGCGCGATCGCGGCGTGGATGCGATTGCACTTAAGCCGTGGGAGGGGATGCATTCCTATGCAGAGACGCGTGAGATCATTCGCCGGCAGATTGATGCCGGCATGCCGATCCCGTGCCTCACGCTGAAACACCGTGCCCCATCGATGGAGTTCTATGTCTGGCACTGGTATCTCCTCACGGGATACGAGGACTTTGACGGGGAATGCGCTGTCAAGGCGGTTACCTATGGGCACTGGCGCTGGCTCGACCTGCGCACACTCTGGGAGACCGGCTATGAGCGCCGGGGCGGCCTGGTGCTCCTCTCGGAGCAGAAGGAATGTGAAACAACTCCATAAAAACACAACACGGGCGCAGTCTCATATGAGACTGCGCCCGTGTTGTATTTTGGTTCAGAACCGCCATCCGAGGGAGAACCCGCCCGTCACATCAGCCGTATGGAACCCGTCGGGTTTTCGGATCGGCATCGCCGCAAAGACATCATAGGACAGAGCATCAATCATCCCGCGTACGCCGAGCGCCGCTCCCGCGATCGTGTGCCCGTTGTAGAGATCTGCACCGGCGCCGTACACTGCACCGACATCAAGGCCAAGATAGAGCTCCAGCTTCTGCTTTGGAAACCGCGTTGCAAACTCATTGCGGAGATACCAGCCGTCCGTCCCCATCAGCGTAACTTCGCCGTCGAAGCCCCGCACCGTGTACCGGTTCCCTATGCTGATCATATCCGTGCCGTAGAGCTCCATCCCGTCCATCGTCCACTGCCCGTGAAAGGACGTCGTAAACGTCGCAGGACGGTGGCTGAACTCAAACGGATGTACATAGTCCGCATCCAGGAGCCACATCCGATACCGCGTCCGCGGCATATCCTCATAGGGACTCTCCTCCTGCGCCCCCATCCACCCGAGACCGAATCTGTGGGCCAAACGGAGATAGAGCGTATCTCTTTTCAGATACAGACGCTCTGCAAGCCCGACCTCCATCGATGTCTGATGCATCGCCTGAATGGGCAGCTCGACATCGTTGAGGAAGCGATGCGAGTTCCGCTTGCGCAGACGAATGTCCATACTCGTCTTTCGATTTGCCGAACGGCTCAGCACATAGTCCCATGAAAGCACAGAGATATTCGTATCGCCCGCGCTGATGAAATCATAGGGCATGCTGTCCACCGTCTGATGATATTTCGACCGCTGGTAGGAGAGGGAAAAGGTATGGCGTCCGTAGGGATAGGTGTAGCTGATATTGTGGCCGCGCGTTCCCTTCTCGTATCCGTCCTGTGCACTGTCAAGATTCACGCCGATGCGGAGCATATCGTTCTTATGAAAGAGCTGATCGATGCCGAGAGAGGCGTACCACTGGAGCTTCCCCGTGTCCTCCAGACCGGAGTCGTCGAATGAAATCGTTCCGTATACATTCCTCCCGCGTTTTACCGTGAGCTCGATATCCGTCATCTGGGGCTCATCGGCAGGCAGAAGCCGAACAGAGATATCCTGTGAGGGAAGCCGCTTTGCCTGCTCGATACCCTGCTCAATGTCCCGTACGTTCAGAACATCTCCCTCGCGGAAGGGGAAGAGATTCTTCCAGTAGACCGTATCGCTGCCGTCTGCAAAACGGACGGCATGAATATACCCCACGAGGAGGACAAGACGAAGCTCGCCGGAGGAGAGATTCTGTTCGGGAACGGCAACGCGGCTTGTCGAAAAACCGCGGGACATGAGAGTGCGGTTCATCGCGGTGACCAGTTCATTGATCTCGCGCAGAGAGAGTTCTCTCCCCTCATAGGGACGGGAAAGACGTTCGAGGAAGCGAAAGCGCTCCGTCTGATACTCGACCGTGACGTGAGAGATGCGAAAGCGCACGCTCTCATCGGCGGGAAGATCGGAGGAGGGTGGGGGAGGCGCAACGACCTCCGCACGCTCCTGATTCATACGTTCCTGCCGCTCAGCCTCCTGCGCACGCGATTGGTCCAGCTGCTCCTGCTGAGAGGGCGGAGCAGCGGAGACAGAAAGCGCCGAGAGTGAGAGGAGAGAGGTAAGAAGGATCACAGATGTTTTGTTCGTTGACATAAAGCTCCCTTTTCTTTAAAAAATAATGCTGTTTGACATGGATTTGGATTTATAAATTAAATCGGGTAAAAAAATCATCATATTCAATTATTATATGCCAAGCATGAGCTGTGTCGTCCTTTAAAGTCTCTATGGTACATATATAATCATCTTTTTTAGACTCCAGAGAAATAATAAGATTCGTATCCCTATGCGATTCTATCTTCCAACCATTGTTTAATAGGTACTCTTTTATTTCTATAAGAACGATGTTTTTATCCTTTTCTGTGACGAAATAGGCGGTAAGTGATTGAGCAATTAAAGCCCTTGTATTTTTCTCTAGATGTATATTTTGCAGAGTATACTGATCTAAGACCTTTATGCTTTTAAGCCCGGTGGTCATTGCGATTTGCTTTTCTTGAATGTTTTTTTGACAAAAGGCCCTATATCCTAATCCTAATATCAGCCAACATATAAATAAAACTAGAATACTGCAGGATATTAAGGGGACAGCTCTTTTGTATATTTTTTTCATCATTACTATTGGATTTTTGTGCATAATATCAAGTTCCTATAGTGTTCCAACGAAAAAAGTATACCCAATTGTGAGATTTAACCCAACGCTCGCGCTACCGTATAAAACATTCATACATCCCAAAAAACGACATGCATGGATTCTTCTTGTTCATTTGAAATAAAACGCCAAAATTCGTTTTTGGTTGATTCATCTATAAATGTTTGAAACAGAAGGTGATTTTCGAGAGATAAGGTGATGTCTCCTATAGCAGAAAAAGTGGCTTCTACTACTTTGATACCGCAAGACAGTTTTGTATTCAATTCTTTTACTCTCTCATCATATAAGCTATTATAATCATTTCCCACATCAAATGGCTTGGTACTGTCAATGGGGATATACATATCTCCAGAAGCTAAAATAATTCTTTTGTCTTGTAAAAATCTCCATGGAGTTTGAACAACAAGATAATACGTTCGTTTTTCTTTTTTGTTTATTTTGATTTTCTCTCCAAATCCTATCCATATGGTTAAGCCTCCTTTTCCAACCTCATAACAAACTGTTCCTTTTAGTATACTAGATATAAATTTAAAGTCGTGCATTTATAATTCTCCATTTTTGATACGTCTGGCAGTTTCGTCTATTTCCTTATAGCCATAATTTTGACCTGAAATTTCATCATGTAATTTTCTACGTTGTTCGCGGTTCAGCCCATGCTTATTAGCTGCTGATCTAGCCTGCTCATTTTGAGCCTTATTATTACGGGGGGTACCCGTACTAACCCAATATATAATATCTTCTACTGTATCGCCAATATAATCAAATGCTTCTTCTCCATTACTAACCATCCATTCTCCAAGGTTGTTACATTTTGCAATTATTTTGCCGGTAGCATTCATTAAGAATTGTTGTCCATCATCGGTGCTTAAGACAACATAGCCAGATAAACCAGCGATTACCAATATATAATCTGAAAGAACTAGAGGTAATGCTGCAATCAAAAAGTTGTATTTTGTCCCTGCCGCTGCTGCTGATGCGCCGACCGCAGCATTCCCGTTGACCGCTTTCGCCGCAGCTGCTCCAATAAGAGCACTAATTCCTTGGGCAAGGACAGGATCGAGACCTTTTAGGTTGTTGATCAGCGCTTCGTTGAGTCCTGCGCCGACAGCACCGGAGGCAAAGCCGGCACCTGTGATCTGGCTCATAATGCCGCCGATGATCACATGCACGGCAATCTTTCGCCCGCTTCCGTCGTCCTTCATGTTGTGGGCAAGACGGAATGCCTCCTCACCGAAGACCGCGGCAAGTTCCTGCTGCTCCTCGATCTTCTTCTTGTCAAAGATTCTGCCGAGCTCATTGAGGGCATTCTCTGTGTCACGGCTCAGAGCCGAGATGTCCTGCGTCGGATTCTCCCTGATATCGATGGTGCTGGGCGCGATGGCAGACGTTGTCCTGCTGCTCGCGTCGCCCTTGACGGGCATGGAGATGTTCGGTGTACAAGGCCTTTAGTGGAAAGATTGGAAGAGAGAGGTACTATGTACTCTAAGAAAAGAGATGACTATTCCACAGTTGAATGTGTTTTTTCATGGGTTCTCAAATTCTCCACAGAAATATCAATTCCCCAAATAGACATTATGTTAATAAAATAATCTAACGTCACGATTAAATAGTGATGTAATTCATCTGGTTTATAAAGTTCCCCTGTAATTGGTAGTATAAAATTGTGGTAAGAACTGTTTTCTATTTTATATAGAATTTCTTTAAAGCGGTCCTTTCTGTACAAAGAATATGGATCATGAGCAAATGGAGGGAAAAGCATTCCACCTTCATCAATACAATGAACAGAAACTACGGCCCCGAAATCTAATGTTATACAAAAAATATTGTTTTTCAAAGTGATTAGTAACCCATAATCCTCACCATATCTAAGATCGGTAATATATTTTCCTTTTGGGATAATGCCCTGATTCATTACTGTCCATTTTTCCATTATTAAAATCCTCCATTAGGTGACTAATTCGCGGCTTTTGTTCCATGATGAGGAAAACCCGTAGATAGGGGTGAGAGTATGTCAACTTATCGGATAAGTCTAGTTATTCAAGTTTTGCATATGTTTTTTTGTGCGTTTTTAAATTTTCCACGCAAACATCAATATCCCAAAGTGTAATGACATCAATAAAATAATCCAGTGTAACGACTAAGTAATGATGAAGCTCTTCACGCGTGTAAAGAGTTTTGGTCATTTCAAGCATAAAATTCTGATATGCACTATTTTCTATTCTGTAGATAATATCTTCATAGTGCTTTTCGTGGTAAATTGCACGTGTGTTTTTTTCATATGGAAGCGAAGAAACTCTTCCTTCGTCAAAACAATGAATAGAATTCACAGCACCAAAATCAAGGGTCACTAAGTAATCATCATTTTTCAATGTGACCAGCAATCCTTTTTCTTCTCCGTATTCAAGTTGTGTATAATATTCTGCTTTTGGTATAACTCCATGATTTACCACACGCCATTTTTCCATTGCAATATTTTCCTTTCTAAAAGTTAATACCTATACTTATGAAGATGGTCTTTAACTTGAATCTCAACAGTCGGTCCGCCTGTTTCACTTTCTCTCCTAACTACAACTCTTGTACCATCAGTCATTCCCCCATGAAGCCTTTACCATACGCAAAAGAGATCATATCACCAGCAATCCAGAAGGTAGTTCCAATTCATCCCTGCTGCCGCTGCGGATGCTCCTGCAGCGGCACTTCCTCCGGCGACTTTTGCGGCAGCGGCGCCAATGATGGCGCTGACGATCTGGGCGGTGCCGGGGTCTTTGCCCTTGACAGCGTTGATCAGTGCTTCGTTCAGACCTCCAGCTACGGCACCTGAGGTGCAACCTGCTCCTGTGATCCGACTCATGAGTCCGGCGATGGCGGCATGAACGATTATCTTTCGTCCGCTTCCGTCGTCCTTCATGTTGTGGGCAAGACGGAATGCCTCCTCACCGAAGACCGCGGCAAGTTCCTGCTGCTCCTTGATCTTCTTTTTGTCGAAGATTCTGCCGAGCTCATGGAGTGCATTCTCTGTGTCACGACTCAGCGCCGAGATATCCTGCGTCGGATTCTCCCTGATGTCGATCGTTCCCTCTGCAATGACAACTTCTATTGTGAGAAGTGCATCGCACTTTGTATTTTATTCTTGCTCCTGTGCTAGTTCTCGCTTTCGGAGGCTTTCTTCCAACGCCTCCGATATTTCATCCAGATCTTTGATGGCATCCTTTTCTTGGCTGGTTTTTGCTCTTTTGAGACTTCGTTGTTTTCTAGCTTCTCCTCGTCTCCTCAGCTCTAAAAAGATCCTTTTGTCTTCTATGGAGATATCATCCATATTCTCTATTAAGATCAAACTTGTCCCATACGCCCTCTGTAAATGTCTTAAATTACTTACTAACTTGGTTGCTATATCTGGTGATACTAAAGCATCGCTCGCATAGTTTTCGATTTTGATGATCTTTGTAAAGAGCGGGATCACGCATATTTTCGTATATCCCGACTCTCCGTAAGCATACAGATATGGAAATTTATATTCATGGGCGTAGCAATTCATCTCTAAGGCAACATTTTCATAAGCGTCACCTAAAACTTGATCATCAAAATACATTCGGTAGCGAAACCCAGCTATATTTGTGGTCTCCGGCAAGCAGACGGGCGTGACATAGGAGTATGTAAGAAACCACACATAAAGGGCAAAACCGATCCCAATGACGAAGGTGAGTGTCTTTACGACAAAGTAGGATTTCATTTGCCTCACTCCTCTTATTCATGAATCAGATCCGTTATCTGATGATGGCATGAATCAGAACTTTTCGTCCACTGCCATCGTCGGGGAGGTTATGTGCGAGATGGAAGACTTCTTCGCGGAACACGTTTACGAGTTTGTTCTACTCTTCTTGTCGAAGATTTTACCGAGTTCGTTGAGGGGATTCTCCGTGTCATGGCTTAGCGCCGAGATATCCTGCGTCGGATTCTTCTTATGCGACGGTACACAGCGCGATGGCTGCTGCTTACATCACCCTTGACAGGCATAGAAATGGTCGCCGCGAAACTTTCTATAATCAGGCATACTTGTTTGTGAAAAGAGTAGGGAACAAAGACGGATTATTGGATATCAAACTGGATGTGCTGTTTTTCTTTGGTTTTTAGATTTTCCACACTTATTTCTATTCCATATATAGAAATAATATCGATAAAATAATTTAGTGTAACTACGAGGTAATGATTCATTTTTCTGGCAGTATAAAGTTCTCCAGTGGTTTTTTTTATTTCGTGAAAGTAATTGTCTCCATTTAATCTGAATAAAATATCCGTGAATGCAGATTCTCTATAAGATAGAAAACTTTCTTCATCCGTATATGGAATAAATAACATATCTCCTTCGTCAATACATCGATATGAAATTACCTTTCCAAAGTATAAATTTACAATATACGTACAGTATTGTTCATCTATAAGGTCAATACTAAGCCCATCTTCTCCAAAACTTAATTTAGTCACATATTCTAGTTTTGGAATGATTTCGGTATTTATTACTTCCCATTTTTTCATTGTTAATTTTTCTTTCTATTTATTGTAGCAAGATGCACTCATAAGGTTCTGCTTTATTCCTGTTGCCGCAGCAGATGCTCCTGCAGCGGCACTTCCTTCGGCAACTTTCGCCGCAGCGGCGCCGATGGCGGCATGAACGATTATCTTTCGTTCGCTTCCGTCGTCCTTCATGTTGTGGGCAAGACGGAATGCCTCCTCACCGAAGACCGCGGCAAGTTCCTGCTGCTCCTCGATCTTCTTTTTGTCAAAGATCCTGCCGAGCTCATTGAGGGCATTCTCTTTGTCACGGCTCAGAGCCGAGATGTCCTGCGTGGGATTCTTCCTGATGTCGATGGTATTCTATTTATCAATCGGCCACAGACCATTAAAGAGACATTTAAATATTGTCGTATGCCCCATTTCAGAACACTCCGTTTCCACATTATCAATTACAAAATTCGCAGTAGCTTTATCTATTTGAATATACCCTTGAGATGAAAAAAACTCTTCCAATTCTGCTATCCGTTCTTGTTCTTCACAACCATGTAATTCGTCAAAAGAAAAAATAGCTTTTTCATTCTTTTTTTCTGTTTTATTTATGGTAAAAAAATAATATTTTCCAATGATACTAACGTATAGGAACAAATCTCGTCTTTCTCCATTTAATCTTTCTAAAAGACGGATATCGTCATCCAGTATATCTTGATTTTTATGCAACAAAATATGATATTCAATATCTGGATACTCCTCCATGTATGTCCAGTTAATAACAGCATACTGTGAAAAAATTTTTTTCAAGTTTTTTTCAATAAAAGCTAAATAATCCGCATTCTCGGCCATTTGTTGTTGTTTTTCCTTTAATTTCTTATACTCATCAGAGGATTGGTATAATGGATCATTAAACGGAATTCCTGTAGGATAATATTGATGAATTAGACAAACTAAATCATCTATAATGTTATTACTTCCTGTTGTCATTTTTATCGAACCTCTTATCTTTTAGTAGCTTCTTTGCAGTTCTAGCGGAAGCATCTCCTTTTTTTGCTGCGGCTTCTATTTCTCGTAAGGGCTTCCCTAGCCATTGCCCAGGGAATACCTGACGAATAGAGCCTTTTTTCTCCCTTTTTATAATTTCTTCTGGTGTTAAATTACCATTATTAGAGAAAAATATATTCTCTCTAGGGCTATTTGCGGTACCTTCTTGACTCCATTGCTCCTCAAAGTCCAACAAAGGATTTGTACGGGGCTTGTATTTAATATCTAGGATATTGGGAGAGAGATCAAAAGGGAGCCGCTCATTGTCTGGTGGAGTCACCGTTATTGGCGGTGTGATATAGTTTGGTGTCTGTGGTGGGGAATAAGGTATACTGTGCTCTTGAAAAACAGACTCGAGCGCAGAATATGTTTTGTTAAACAACCAAGTCCCATCTTGCTGTAGTTGTGCTACAATCTCATTCGTACCTATTTCCCGGATATATTGTACTCCTTCAACGACTGCAATCACGCACCCCATCTTACTAATTGCTTCTCCCAAACCTTTAATGAGCGGGATGATTCTAGGCGCTTGTGTGGAAGCAACCGCAGCTACTTCAGCTACTTCTGGAACAGCGGCAAGTAGGGCAACGTTATTTTTCGTCCCGCTTGCCGCCGCAGATGCACCTGCAGCGGCACTTCCTCCGGCGACTTTCGCCGCAGCGGCGCCGATGATGGCGCTGACAATTTGCGCAGTGCCGGGGTCTAGTCCTTTGAGGCTGTTGATCAGTGCCTCGTTGAGTCCTGCGCCGACAGCACCTGAGGTGAAACCTGCGCCTGTGATCCGACTCATGATGCCGCCGATGATCGCATGTACGGCAATCTTTCGTCCGCTCCCGTCGTCTTTCATTTTGTGGACGAGACGGAATGCCTCCTCACCGAAGACTGCGGCAAGTTCCTGCTGTTCCTCGATCTTCTTTTTGTCAAAGATCCTGCCGAGCTCGCTGATGGTGTTCTCGGTGTCACGGTTGAGGGCAGAGAGGTCTTGTGTGGGATTGTCTCTAATGTCAATAGTACCGGGAGCGATGGCAGATTTCGTCCTGTGCTGCTTGCATCGCCCTTGACGGGAATGGAGATGTTCGGAATAAGAATTTATTATCTGCTGATTGGATTAGTAGGAGAACAAAGCGAAAGGGGAGATCCCCGCACATCCTATACAAGATGCTTCTACCATATGCACCAAATCATAGTATTTCAACATCGGGCTCATAAGAGGTGATGATATCTATGAACTTGTCTGTTGTAAGTAGGGTGAATTGTTTTAAGTAAAAATGAGTATCGATATGATCATCATTCATATATGATTCTTCTCGTACCCATTTAAGTAGAGAGGAATCCTGTACTTCGAACAAAGTCCACTTCGCATAAAAAACGGTTCCATATGTTTCTTCTAGAAAGTCAAGTGTTCTCCATCGATTCCCTTCATCTGTGATTTGATAGGAAATAACAGAATTGTCAAAGATTATTTTGATACCACAGCTATCATCGAGTGCTTTTAAAGTAATCTCCAAGCCGTCATAGGTTTCGATCAATTTTTCCGTATACATTTTTCCGGGAATATCCGGGGTCGGTTTCCATTGACTCCATTTTCCATACATTGTTGTTTCCTCCAAATCGTTGTTCGTTTGCTCCCCAAATGAATGGTTTCTATTTTACTTCCTATCACAATCTTCTAGGATTTATGAAAGAATGATCATTGGAATTATTTAGTTTTTCACTATGACCTTGTATATGTGGCGTACTTATATTTTCCCAGCCTGTATAATAAGACGCTTCCCTGACAGGTCATCTTCATGCGTAAATACGATTGTCCATCTTAATGCTTCGTCTGTGATATAAATATCCTCTGGGAAGAATTCTAGATGATCTAATAACAGATTGTAGTCGAGTTCTACTATATCCTTTTTGCCAAATTTCCAGTAATCTTTTATGAAAATCCTATCTCTGGAATTATTATCCCAAAAAACAAATACTTGCTTCAAAAAATTGCGATATTCTTCGATTTGTGTTTCTCCAATATAGGTTTCTAATTTTAAGAAATCCCATAAATATCCTTCATAACAAAAACCGTCGGAAAACTCGTGTAAACGCTCAATTCGTTCTTGATAACATTTAGCATGTGTATGCGGATCTATAAATTTTTCTATATATGAATCTCGATATTTTGCCGCTTCTTCTTTGCCTAATACACGGATATGTTTTTTAAATTTTTCTAGTTCCACGTTCTTGGATCATCTCCTGTATTCTTATCGCCCCCTTTTTCCCATCATGTGTAATCGCGCACGTTGAGAATATCTCCCTCATAGAAGGGAAAGAGAGTCTTCCGGTAGAACGAAGCCGCTCTCGCTAAAACGTACGGCCTTGATATAACCAATTTATATGCAATAACCATGTTCGTTGTTCGAGCTAGTTTTTGTCAGTTATTTCTTCTAGAAAAGAAATAAAAGGAATAGCCCTATTGAAAGACTTCTCTACCAATCGTTTTACAGTATAACAGATTTTTTCTATCGAAAAATTGCTACGTCACAATTAAATATTTTTTCTCATGTGTTTTCAAAATCTCCACACAAATGTCGATATGCCCAGAAGTTATAACATCAATAAAATAGTCCAGTGTAACAATTAAATAATGGTGAAGCTCTTCTTGTTGATAGAGGGGCTGGGTTCTTTGGAAAATAAATTTTTGATAAGCACTATTTTCTATCCTGTATAGGATATCTTCATAATGCCTCTTTTGATAAAATGTATCTTCCTTTTTATCATATGGGGAAAAAAATACATTTCCTTCATCAATACAATGAAAAGCAATTGCCGCACCAAAATCCAGTGAGATTAAATAATCATCATCTTCTAGATAAATAATCAACCCTCGGCTTTCCCCGTGTTCGAGTTTGGTATAATATCGTCCTTTTGGAATAAAGCCATGATTTACGATATGCCATTTTTCCATTGCAATATCTTCCTTTCTAAAAGTTAATACCTAACTCTTGCTGTCAGACCTGCTTATCTCTGGTGTGATGATGGCGATGAGGAGATTTTTGTGTACTTCACCTTCCAAGGAATAGTGGCGGTCTCCGTAAAGAGCAGCGATTTTTCTTTTTTGACAGATCGTTTCTTTGTTGTCTGTCGGAAAGAGAGGATATTCGCCTTTGCGCATGTTTTGCTGCATACGGTCTTCCTGAGTTTCGTCAACTTTCACCCACCACTCGTGGATAGCTGCTTTAGAGGAGGCTGTATCTTCCGATACTGCCATTCCAAAAGACAGTCTTCATTCCTGTTGACGCAGCACTCGCTCCTGCAGCGGCACTTTCATCGGCCGCCTTTGCAGCAGCTTCAAATCGCGCTGACGATTTGCACTGTGCCGGGATCTTTGCCCTTTAGGTTCTTAATGAGCACTTCGTTGAGCCCTGTGCCGGATTTTCTCAGATATCGATGGTACCCGGTGCGATGGCAGACTTTGTCCTGCTGCTCGCATCGCCCTTGACAGGCATGGAATAGGGGGGCAAATCTATAAAGATAATAGCATAGAGGAGGACTTAGCCGTGTAATGTCATTTAATCATTTCTACTTTGCTGATCAGAAAATCCATGATCTCATCAAATCTTTCATCGAACTCTTCTTCCGTTAGTGTAAATTCACAACCAGGAAGAGGTTCCATATAGGAACGTGTCTTTTCGTCTCTTCTGTTCATACTTATATAATAAATTTTCTTTTCCTTATTGTAGCGGATCGGTATATAATCATGGTATTTAAAAAACTTATTCCATGTTTTATATGGAGATGCTTTAAATGGATCGGTAACTTCGACTTCTTGTTGATAAGCAGATATACTATCTTCTAAGCATGAGAGGACATTGGTTTTTAATAATTCTCGATTTGTGGGAATTAAATAGCCCATAGATTTTCCATATCCAACATTGGTTTTATGCCCTTTAAGCAAAGAAATTTTTCCGGTTTTTTTATCTACGTATATATGTACATAACCACGCATTTTTATACTCCTTTCACTTTATAACAGTTATAGTGGTTTCAATCCCTTTTTCTTTTGCATATTCCTTGACCATTTCGAGCCCCCTTTGTTGTTACGCTGTTATCTTCACTTGCATGGCAACGTCTAGTTTCTTAGCCGTATGTTATTCTTGTTCTTGTTTTCGGAGGCATTGGAAGAAAGCCTCCGATAATTCATCCAGATCTTTGATGATATCCTTTTTCTGCCTATTGGAGTTTTCCTGTATCCTCCAGACCTGAGTCATCCATTCAGATCATACCATAGAGACGGTACTGTAAGCATGACATCTGTCCTCTGTGATTAATTTGAGAGGGGAGACACTTAGTCTCTTTGATGTCCTGCTCGATATCGGGTACATTGAGGATACCTCCTTCGTGGAAGGGAAAGAGATTCTTCCAGTAGAGCGCAGCACTATCCTCGGTAAAACGAACGGTGCCAATATAGCCGATTTGGAGAAAGAGACGAAGCTCTTCGGAGAAAAGATTCTGTTCCGGGACAACAATACGGCTCGTGGAGAAGCCACGAGCCATGAGAGACTGATTCATCGCATGGATGAGTTTATTGATATCGCTGAGAGACAGCTCCTCATCCACATAGGGACGAGCGATACGTTCGAGGAAGTGAACCCGCGCCACTTGGGGCGCAATCGTGATCTGAGAAATGTGGAATCGGACGTTTTTATATGTGGGAAGATTAACAGAAGGGGGGAGGGGAGACAAGTGCCTCCACATGCTCCTCACTGAGTCGCTCCTGCTGCTCCGCCTCCTGCGCCCGTGACTGATCGAGCTGTTGCTGTTGGGGAGGGGCGGCGGTCGCCGAGACGGCAGAGAGGGAGAGGAGGGGGACTATGAGAAGTAAAGAGGGGCGGGTGAGTGTTATCAAGTGCACTAGTGCACTAGTCAACAAAAACTGGACACAAAAACCTAAAAATTAGTCATTAGAATTG
>ERZ772973.53-NODE-53-length-86454-cov-5.85473_pt1 | contig 86454 bp, 76 predicted proteins | sample MGYA00580672_ERZ772973 | MGnify/ENA primary metagenome ERZ772973 (study PRJEB29015, sample SAMEA2737938) | human oral metagenome | biome: human oral; feature: human-associated habitat; material: dental | place: China | collected 2152 ...
ATTAGTTTGCTCGCTGCCTGTGGCGAAAAGACTGCTGAGGGAAAGGTTGATTATGCGGTACTCTCTGGTAAGGTGTCCTCTGTAGATGCCAAAGGGGACAACCAAGAATTACTTTTATTACAGAATGATGAGATCGTAAAAGAAATACCTGTACAGGCCGATGGTACTTTCCGTGATACCATTCGTGGAATTGGAGATAGTCATTTCTACTATCTCTTGGAAAATCGTGAGCTACAGACACCTCTTTACTTGACCAATGGTACCAATATAGAGCTTACCCTCAACAAAGAATTAGGAAAGACTATGGTATCTGGTAGTGAAACTAAGCAAACCCAATACTTAATAGAGCGTAACAGCTTTATTAATGACCGAATCAATGGGGCTGATTCCAACCTCTTTGGACAAAAACCACAAGAATTTAAGGAAAATATCAAGACTTTCTTTGCGGAGCTTGACAAAAAACTAAAGGCTTATAACTTAGACGAAGAGTTCGTAAAGAACCAAGAGAAATGGACAAACTACAAGTTCGTAGAATACTTGACTATATTCCCTACCTATCACAGATATACCTCTGGCAATGAAGCCATTTTGCCTGATGATTTCTATGCAGAAAGAGATGGTATTGACTATGACAATGCTGAAGAGTTCCGTAATATAGATACTTATCGTGATTTGGTACGTAGTAAGTTCTATGGTATTATCAAAAATCCTAATGATGCAGAGAGTATAAAGGAGTTTATCACTGCTGTGAATGCCTTGAAATCTGACAATATCCGTGCTGATTTGGCCAAGGGAACATTCCAATTAATCTCTCCTAATAGTACAGTGAACAAGGAAATATTTGATTTTATCAATAAAAATGTAACTGATGAAAAGGTAAAAGAAGCTGCTAAAAAAGCTTATGATGTAGCTGTCAAACTAATCCCTGGCAGTCCTTCTCCTAAGTTCTCTAACTATGAAAACTTCAATGGAAGCACTACCTCTTTGGACGATTTCAAAGGTAAAGTAACTTATATAGATGTATGGGCTACTTGGTGCATACCTTGCCGTGGTGAAATCCCTGCTCTTAAGGAATTGGAAAAGAAATTCCATGGCAAAGATGTTGCTTTTGTAAGCATTTCTATTGATCAAAACAAAGACGAATGGAAAGAGTTTGTTCAGAGTGAAGACCTAAAAGGGGTACAACTCTTTGCTGAAAATGCTTTTGATTCTCAGTTTATCCAAGACTATGGTATCCGCCAAATCCCTACCTTTATTATTGTAGATAAAGAGGGAAAGATTGTCAATGCTGATGCGCCACGCCCTTCCAGTGATGAGATCACAGGTGTTTTAGAAGGATTATTGAAAAAGTAATAGGCATAATTTTAATATCTAATAAGAAGGCTGTCCCCTCAAGGGCAGTCTTTTTTTGGATAAAAAGTGAAAGATAAAGAGGGTTCAGTATTCTAGTGAGGTATCTAAACTCCTGTATTCTTCTACTTCTAATAGTTAAAAAACATCTAAATTTTTACCTGTGCAAAAACATTGCGCAACGACATCGTATCTTTGCACACGTAAAGAAAAGAACTAATGTTTGAAAAACAGCTAATTTCTCAGGCTTTCCCTTCTTATCTGAATCAAGATGCTTCCATGTTGGTCAACTTTCTTATCAAAAGAGAGGCTTGCTTTGAGGATGTCTTGGGAGAAGAGAGGGTGGTGCTCAGGGGTGAGAGTCTTATCATTCCTAAGAGAGTGTATTTTGGTCAATACCATACACAATCTCTTACTTATTTGCAGGAGATGATGCTCAATTGCTTGTATTTGTGTCATCATAATGGCTTCCTTAGGGAAGCCTATCTTAGGAAGGTTCTGCAAGCGAAAGAGGATTTTACCTTACCCTATATAGCGTTGTTATTCGGTGACTATGTGTATGAAATATTGGAGGTACTTGCGAAAAGTCTTTCTAATAAGAATAAGGAAAAACTCAGGAACTTTTTGGCTGAAAACCCTCTTTTCAAAAAACGAATAGAGAGCCGTATGGTTAGCTATTGGGATTGCTATTATAGAACGCTTTACCCCAACCTAAAAGAATATATAGGATACCAACTTTTGAAAATTACTAACTCAAGTTTCGTAAGTTAGTGCTAACAAATTGAATGTTAGAAAACTACTAGGCATACGAATCTTTTACTTTTTACTTTATATAGCATGGAAGATAAAACTTTAATCAAAAAACGTATAGATTGGTTTTGTAGAAACAAAATCAATGCCTTTTCACCTACCATTTCTCCTGCTCCTAAGTCAGTGGAGCGCAATGAGATAGAAAGCCTCTATGAGGGACTATTATGGTTTGTCCGTAATGGCGTACGAGAGGTGGTCATTGAAAAAAAATATATGGGCTCCTATTGTGATATTTACCTACATAAGCACTTGGAAGAGAGTTATCTGGTAAGTAGGAATGGGTATAAAATTAACTATTTGGACAAGGAAAAATGCCTTACAGCCTTGCGCCCCTTACATGCTCGTCTTTCTTGGGAAGGGGTGGAGTTAAGGATTATCCAATCGGAGCTGATGCCTTGGTCTGTCTTAGGAAAAGGTCTTATTAACAATGAGTTTGCTGCTTATTATATCTCTCATGAGATACATGCTAACTATTTGGAAAAGAGTGATTTGTATGAAAAACTATATAAGATACAGCAGACTCCAGAGTATCAGGCTTTTATCAGTGATGCTAAGGAGCTTTCCCCTAAGGAATTGAAGGAGAAATACCCCAACCATATCATTCGCCAATACCAATCGGTGCGTGATTTTAAGTTTTTGGATTTACCTCATTATCAACAGAATATAGCGCTTTTCAAGCGACAATTGGATATTTTTGGTAAGGAAGCAGAACTATTCTTCAAGCCTTTTAATATTCTCAAGGAAGTGCGTAGTGATGGCAGTGAATACTTTGTCAATGACAATCTTAGTTTCCGTCAGGTGAATGATGATGAATGCTTACATTACCTTTTCACTGATGAGACAGACTTTGAGGCTAAGTACCCTGAGATACGCGCTTGGGTGGATAAGGTCAATCAGAGTGACGAGGAGGGAGTCGTTATTAAGCCACGTACCGCTTTCCTCTCTGGTATGCCACCTGCCTTTAAGGTGCGTAATAATGATTACCTGACCCTTGTCTATGGAGTGGATTTCCAAGATAGGCTACAGGAGCAGATCTCCAAGCGAAATATCAAAGGAAAGCTCCGTTGTTCTATCAATGACTGGGTAATCAATGCCAAGCTATTGGCCATTCCTTATAGTGAGTTGCATGAGGAAAACTACGAACTGAAAAACTTAGTGCTTGACCGTATATTAGGTGAAGAAATAGAAAACCAATTAGATAGCAGACTATGAGTACAAAAAATAATCCCCATTACTTTCCTAAACTCCTTATTCTGGTGGGAGCACCAGGGTCGGGCAAATCTACCTTTGCCCGCTACTTTATCCGTACCGAGGACAATTGGGTACGGGTCAATCGTGATGATTTCCGCCTAATGCAGTTCGGCGATACCCTTATGTCGCCTTTCTATGAGGAACGTATTACCAAGATGGTGGAGGCTTCCGTTATTACACTTCTGAAACATCATACCAATGTGATTATAGACGCTACCAACTGTTCTTTGCGTACCCTTGAGGATATGATACATGCCTACACCGAGTATGCCGATATCTCTTTCAAAGTCTTTGACCTCTCGGTGGAGGAACTTGTCAAGCGTTGTGATAAGCGTTGCGAACAAACGGGCAAGTTTATCCCCAAGAGTGCCATAGAAAAGCATGTAACCCAATTGCAATATACTAAGGAAAAGTTTGACTTTAAGCCAATTCCCCGAGCAGTGAAGGAGGCTACTCTTACCTACGCCACACAAGATAGCTCTTTACCCAAGGCTATAATCTGTGACTTGGACGGTACGCTCTCCCTGCTCAATGGTCGTGACCCTTACGATGCCTCTTCAGCCGATGAAGATGGGCTTAACACCCCTGTAGCAAGTGTGCTTGCTATGGCCAAAGCACAGGACTACAAGGTAATCCTTCTCTCAGGGCGCGAGCAGCTCTACAGAGAACCTACCGAACGCTTTCTCTTGAAACACCAAATCGCCTATGACCTACTTCTTATGCGTGCTACCAATGATTATAGGAAGGATAATATTATCAAAAAAGAACTTTTCCAACAAGAAATAGCAGGTAAGTACTTCATAGAGTTCCTCTTAGATGATCGTAACCAAGTAGTGGATATGTGGCGAAGAGACTTGCATCTGCCTTGTTTTCAAGTGAATTATGGGGACTTTTAATGAGAGACTAATGATTAACAATATATTAGATAAAAAAACATATGAAAAGAATTATCACAACCCTAACGATAGTCACCTTATTGACAGCCTGTGGCTCCCAAGTATCTCCAGTTTCTCACCAAGAGGGGAAGGAATATGCTGTAATCTATGGGAAATTATTGGACTTCTCTGTATCCAAAATACAGCTCATTCACAACAATGAAGTCATCAAGGATATTCCTGTCGGCAACGATGATACTTTTCGAGATACCATATATACTATAGCGAATGATCACACCTACTATTTGTCATATCCTATGTTACTCCCTCTGTATATAGATAAGGGAACTAATATAGAGCTTTTTATTAGGTTAGAGCAATCCAAAGTAACGGTATCAGGCGTACATGCCGAGCAAACTCAGTATCTGATAGAGAAAAATCATTTTTGGCAAAAAGAAATTGCCAATTCTGACACCCTCTTCCAGCAAGAGCCTCGAGAGTTTAAGAAAAACCTCAGAACACGCTTTGACAAACTGAAAACAAAATTAGAGGGATACAAATTTGAGAAAAATTTCCTCAGAAACCAACAAAATTGGATTGAGTATAGCTATATATATGCCTTGATAGCATATCCTGACAGATATAAGTTTTTTACTAATAAGAAAGTGGAACTCCCCGAAGATTTCTATGTTGAAAGGGATAAAATAGACTTTGATAATGCACAAGAATTTGAGAACAATGATAGCTATAGGGAGTTGGTAAAAAACAAATACTTTGAACAAATAAGTGATCCTAACAATCCTGAGCAAATAGATAAATTTATAAAGCAAATAAACGCGCTCAAATCTGAAAATATTCGTGCTTATTTTGCAGAAAATTTGGTACCTTTGATAAGACCTGGTAATACTAAGAATGAGGAAATTTTAAAATTTGTGCTTCAAAATGTAAAAGATAAGAAAGTAAGGCGGGAAACACAAGAAAGCTATGACAAGGCTATGAAAATCACCAAAGGAAAGCCTGCTCCTATATTTACCAACTATGAAAATGCGCAAGGGGGGACTACTTCCCTTACCGATCTTAGTGGAAAACGCTTATATGTGGGAATATGGGCTACGTGGTTTTATCCTTGTAAGGCAGAACTCCTTGCCCTTAAGAACCTGCAAGAAAAACTCAAAGGGGAAGATATTGAGTTTGTTTGTATCTCTGTAGATAGTGATAGAGAAGTATGGAGAAAAATGGTAGATGAAATACAGCTTAAGGGGGTACAACTCATCGCTGATAAGGCTTCTGAGTCTCAGTTTATCAAAGAATGTGGTATTGTAGAACTTCCTACTTTCCTCATCATAGACGAGAAAGGAAATATCATAAGTCTCAATGCACCTCACCCCTCCGATCCCAATATAGAGAAAGCATTGGATAGGAAAAAGTGACTAAAAATAGTAATACATTAATATATAAAAAAGATGAAAAAAATCATTACAAGCCTAACAGTAATAGGCATAGTGGTTGCTTGTGGTAAAAAGACTGAGCAACCTAAAGCTGATTATGCCGTGATCTCAGGAAAGGTATCGGTTACTGAAAACGAGAAATTACAGCTCGTCCACAATAACGAGGTGATTAAGGACATTGCTATAGCTCCTAATGGTACTTTCCGTGATACTATACGCGCAATAACCGACAATCACGCCTATTATCTCTTTGAGAACCCAGCATTGTTAGTACCACTTTATTTAGATAAAGGAACCCAAATAGAGTTCACACTTAACCAAGACCTCTCCAAGGTTACTCTCTCTGGTACTCAAGCCGATCAGACTCAGTACTTTATAGAGAGAGAACTCTTTGTCAATGATAAAATATTCCGTTCCGATGGTGCCCTATTCAAGCAAGAACCACAGACTTTTAAAGAAAGCCTTAAAAAGTTCTTTGCTGAACTCGAAACCAAGCTGAAGAGCTATAACTTTGATGAGGATTTTGTAAAAAACCAGCAAAAATGGATCCAATATAAGTATATAGGGGCACTAACGGATTATCCTAATTCGCATAAGTCCTTCTCAGGCAAGCAACCCTCTCTACCTCAGGATTTTTTTACCGAGAGAGACCAGGTGGATTTTGATAATGCTCAGGAATATGAGACCGATGAGGCTTATAGGGATTTGGTACAAGGCAAATATTATTCTCAGCTAAGTGATGCCACCGATCCAGAACAGGTAGGAAACTTTATAAAACTTGTATCAGCACTTAAGTCCGAAAATATTCGTGCCGATTTTGCCAAAGAATTGGCTACCCTAATTCTCCCAGGCAATACCAAAAACAAAGAGGTATTGGATTTTGTAGTTGCCAATGTAAAGGATAAAAAAGTAGCTAAGGAGGCACAAGAGACTTATGACAAGATTACAAGACTCGCTGTAGGTGCGCCCTCTCCTGTTTTCACAGGCTATGAAAATATCAATGGAGGTACCTCTTCCCTTACTGATTTCAAAGGAAAACTCGTGTATATAGATGTATGGGCTACTTGGTGCCGCCCCTGTTTGGCTGAAATTCCTGCACTAAAGGCCTTACATGATGAATTCAAAAACAACAAGAATATAGAATTTGTAAGTCTTTCTATAGATGATGATCGTGAGTCTTGGCGTAAGGCCGTAAAGGAAAAACAGCTCAAGGGAGTACAACTCATAGCTGATAAAGCTTTTGATTCTCAATTTATTCGTGACTATGCCATCAACCAAATTCCTACCTTCCTTATCATAGACAAAGAAGGTAATATTGTCAATCCCAATGCGCCCCGCCCTTCTGATCCAGAAATAGAGAAAGAACTACAAAAACTTTTGAAATAATTGACTCAGAGCTTAATTTTTTAATGGTCAGTTATCAGTAAAGAATACAAACTACTGATAACTGACTATTAAATTTAACATTCTAAAAGGTTATAATTAAATAAATAATTGTACATTTGCCTCGTCTTAAAAGCACAACCATGTCCTTAACGCTCATAGCTGCCTTAGACCTTGACAATGGAATAGGCAAGGAAAACCAACTACTATGGCACTTGCCTGATGATTTTCAGCACTTTAAGCACCTCACCATGGGGCATTGTGTGATTATGGGGCGTAAGACCTTGGAGTCCCTCCCTAAGTTGCTGCCAAAGCGTACTCATATTGTACTCTCTCGCGACAAAAATTATCAGAGGGAACATTGTATAATGGTATCCTCTATAGAACAGGCAATTGCTATAGCTCATGAGCAGGACGAACACCCCTTTGTCATAGGTGGGGGAGAGGTGTATAAGTTAGCAATGCCTTATGCAACAACCCTTGAACTCACACGTGTACAAACACACTTTCAGGCAGATACTTTCTTCCCTGAGATAGACCCACAGCACTGGCAATGCGTAAGGCGGGACTTTCACCCTCAGGACGAAAGACATGCCTATGATTTTTATTTTGAAACCTATAAACTTTTATAAGATGAAAAAGCTATTACTAACGCTTTTGGTGCTTCTCTCTGCTCGTATGGGAGCACAAATAACCTCCGAAAACTTGGGTTCTAAGGATATGGATGGTACTCGCAAAGTAACTGTCGTACTACCCGACGGTTATGACAAACGTGAAAAATATCCACTCTTTGTGGTGCTTAATGCCAGCCGACTTCTGGAGCCTACCGTAACAAGCCTTCGCTATTTCTCTCGTACAGGCGAGGTACCTCCTTCCATCGTTGTGGGAATCTATAACGAAGAGGACGATGTAACTGTACCTGAAGAAACAGGCGTACCCTTCAATGATACAGCGGTCTTCTTTGAGTTCATCGGACAAACAGTCATTCCTCGTGTGGAGAGCAAATACTCCACCAATGGTTTTAAAGGAATCATAGCCGATGGTGAAGCGGCCAACTTTATCAACTACTACCTACTTAAAGAAAATTCGCTTTTCAATGCCTATATCTCCCTCTCTCCCAATATGATGGAGAAAATAACCAACTCTATCCCAGAACAATTGGCTTCCTTCAAGACGCCTATCTTCTACTATCTCGGTTGGACACAGGACGAGGACAATGTAATTTTGAAGAAGATAACTGACTTGGATAAGCTTATGAGTGTCAAGAAATTAGACCGTAGTTTCTATTTCTCTCAACCCTTTCCCAAAATCACCACCAGTACCGTTTCTATCATGGGTATCTCTGAGGCCTTGAACCTCTTCTTTGAGGAATACCGCCCTATCACCATGCGAGAATATGCAGAAAAGGTACTCAAAGTACAGAACAATACTACTCAGTATTTGCAAGATAAGTATAAAAAAATCAAAGACTTATATGGTATAGACAAAGAACCGCTCTTGGAGGATATCAAGGCGATCTATGCTGCTATCCTTAAGAATGCGGATTTCGAATCCATTCCTATATTGGTCAAGTATATTAAGCCTTATTATAAGGATACTGCCTTGCCTGACTACTTAGAAGGGGATTACTACTTACGTATTCAGGAACCTCAGAAGGCATTCCGCTCTCTTCAGCGTGCTTATGGGGCTAAGGGAATTGACTTTGTGACTAAAGAACTCGTTAGCCAGACCCTTGAAAAGCTCCAAAAAGACTATCACGGTAGGCTAAAAACCAAAAAGGGAGATGTTATTATAAGTGAGCAACCTAAGGAACAACCCGCTGATACTGAAGGTAATAACACAGAGACACCCACTGAAGGACAACAATAAGTTAGGCAAAGAGGAAATTTGTTCAAAATAAATTTGGTGTATTTCCAAAAATGTTATACCTTTGCACCTCAAATTAAATAAAAAGTTTTATGAATCATTACGAAACTGTTTTCATTTTGAATCCCGTTTTATCTGAAGCACAGATAAAGGAAGCAGTTGAGAAATTTGAAAATTTCTTAACCTCAAAGGGTGCTGAAATGGTAGCAAAAGAAGATTGGGGCTTAAAGAAATTGGCCTATTCCATTCAAAACAAGAAGAGTGGATTTTATCACTTATTTGAGTTCAAAGCACCTGGTGATATTATCGAGAGCTTTGAAGTAGAATTCCGCCGCGATGAGCGCGTGATGCGTTACCTCACCGTGAAGCTCGAAAAAGAAGCAATCGCTTGGGCTGAGAAAAGAAGAGCAAAGTTGAACAGTAAAAAAGCCTAAAACATGTCTATCGAACAACAAGCAAAAGGAAAAAAAGAGGGAGATATCAGATATCTAACCCCACTGAATATAGATACCAACAAAAACAAAAAATATTGCCGTTTTAAAAAGTTAGGTATCAAATATATTGATTACAAAGATCCTGATTTCTTATTGAAATTTATTAACGAACAAGGTAAGTTGTTGCCTCGTCGTATCACTGGTACTTCTCTGAAGTTTCAACGAAAGATCGCAGTAGCTGTTAAGCGTGCTCGCCACTTAGCTCTATTGCCTTATGTAGCCGATTTGTTAAAATAATTAATTCAAGGAATCAATGGAAATTATACTTAAAAATGATGTCCCTAACTTAGGGTTTAAGGACGATATAGTAACCGTGAAGAACGGATATGGGCGTAATTATCTTATTCCTCAAGGCCTTGCTCAGCTGGCTACTCCTTCTGCTAAAAAGGTGTTGGCTGAGAATCTAAAACAAAGAGCTTTCAAGGAAAAGAAAATTATTGAAGATGCTAAGCAATTGGCTAAAGCACTCCAACAGTTAGAAATAAAAATTGCTGCTAAAGTAGGTGCAGGTAACAAATTGTTCGGTTCAGTAAACCACGATGACCTTGCTGAAGAACTCCTTAAGGCTGGACACCAAGTAGATAAGAAATATATCTATATTGCTGGTGGTAATATTAAGCAAACAGGTAAGTACGAGGCTTCTGTACGCCTACACAGAGAGGTAATCGTTGCACTACCTTTTGAAATAGTAGCCGAAAATAACTAAAGTTTTATTCATAGATTTTGGATTTAAAGCGAAAACCATCTCCTTGTGAGGTGGTTTTTTTCATATAACCTACTGCTATGACACTTTTTTCTGTTTTTAAGGATATAGGTGCATTCTTATTTCCTCGTTATTGCTTGGGCTGTGGCCAAATAATTAGTCGCCAAGAACAATTCCTATGTGTGACTTGCCGCCATGAGCTTAGGCAAACCCACTTTCACTTACTCCCTGATGAGCGTAACCCTATGATTAGGAAGTTCTTCGGGAGGGTAGTGGTGCAGAAAGCCTCCGCCCTGCTCTATTATGATAAAGGAGCAGTCTCCCAGCGACTGATACATGCCCTTAAGTATCACGATAGGGAGCAGGTAGGCCTTTGGCTGGGACAGTGGTACGCAACAGAGCTGGTTGCCAATGGCTATTTCTCGCAAGTGGAGTTGGTCTTGCCTGTTCCCCTACACCCTAAGAAAAAGAAAAAAAGAGGTTACAATCAAGTAACACTCTTTGGTAGTACGCTCGCTGATGCCTTGCAAGTACCTTATCGTGAGGATCTTTTGCTCAAGCAAACATATAATTCGGCTCAGGCCAAAAAACACTGGTTAGAGCGACAAAGAACCTCTGCCGAGACCTTTGTACTTACTGACCCCAAGGCTGTTGCAGGCAAGCACGTGCTTATTATAGATGATATAGTTACCACCGGCGCCACCCTCGCCCAGTGTGCAGCCTTGCTTATAAGGGCAGGAGCTAAGGTGAGTTTTGCTTGTATGGCTTATAGTAATGATGAGTAACTAACTAAGTAACAACTCTTTGTAAGCTTCATATGAATTGCTTATGCTCTTTTTATGACAAGTACTTAAATCCACTTCTGGGACAGGAAAAGAAGGAATTACTTGGCGGATTACCTCATCAAACTTCTTAGGACTGGCGGTACTTAGTACGGTACCATATTGGGAAGGAAGTAGGGATTTTTGCAAAGCTAAGTGTCCCACTGCCGAATGAGGATCAAGAGTATAGCCTAAGGTATTATGGATATAAGCAATTTCGTCTAAAGTTTCTTTGTCAGAAATCACCACAGCAGTAATCATCTTGCGAATGGCCTCAAGGCTATGCCCAAAAAGCTCTTGGATACGTACAAAGTTGCTCGGATCACCCACATCCATGGCATTGGAAAGGGTTGCAACTGAGGCTTTGGCCTGATAGCTTCCTGTTTGTAGGTATTGGGCAAAGGTATCATTGGCATTGTTGGCAGCTACAAATTTGCTTACAGGTAGTCCCATAGCGTGAGCATATAGGCCAGCGGTGAGGTTACCAAAGTTTCCACTGGGGACAGCCACCACCCAATCTTTGCCGTCTAAGAGGTCTTTTACCTGCTTGTAAGCAAAGAAGTAGTAAAGCATCTGAGGGAGAAAGCGAGCGACATTGATAGAGTTGGCACTGCTTAGCACGCGTTCTGCCTTGAGAGATGCATCGGAAAGGGCTTGCTTTACAAGGGCTTGGCAGTCATCAAAAGTACCCTCTACTTCTACCGCTTGTATATTGGCGCCTAAGGAGGTCATTTGGTATTCTTGGAAAGGGCTTACTTTTCCTTTGGGGAATAGGATGACCACTCTCACTCCCTCCACTTTGTAAAAACCATTGGCCACAGCACTCCCTGTGTCGCCAGAGGTAGCCACCACTACCGTGGTGGGGTTGTCCTTATCGGAGAATTTGCCTAAGCAACGCGCCATAAAGCGTGCCCCTACGTCCTTGAAAGCCATGGTAGGCCCATGGAATAGTTCCAATACAGAGGTATTACTTAAGAGTTCTTTTACAGGCGTATCAAAGACAAACACCTCTTCCAAAACCTTTTGGAGCTCTTCTTTGGAAAAACTGTCATTGACATAGGGGTAAAGCGCCTCTGTGGCAATTTCTATATTGTTTTTTTGAGTAAATTCCTCAAAGAAAGAAGAGGGTAGGGTAGGGATATGTTCGGGAACAAAAAGACCTTTGTCCTTTCCCAATCCCCTTAGGGTAGCTTCCTTGAAGGAGACGATTTCGTCCTTATGCTTGATATTGTAATAGTTCATGTGCAATGTGTTTAGTGTGGTTCTGATATTTTTCTATGATTAGCCAACAAAGTCGTCCAACATATCTAATGAAGGGACAAAGAAGAGGGTACCTGTTTGGGCAGTACTGAAATCCAACAAGCGATCGTAATTACCCACGGGGTTACCTACAAACATGTTGGTAAGCATTTTCTCTACAGTGCTAAAGGTATTCGCATAGCAAATAAAGTAAGTACCCATCTGGTGACTCGTAGGGTCATGGAAAGGCATATTGTCTCTGACTACTTTTAGGTCATCACCCACATTGGCAAGGGCAGAATGGGCATTGGAAGGCTTGGTATCATCGTCCATCTCTATATCCATCTCTTTGCTGCGACCTATGACTTTTTCTTGTTCACTTACAGGGAGCGCATGCCATGCACTCATATCATGTACATATTTTTGAACAAATAGGTAGCTGCCTCCTTGATAATCAGGATCTTCTTTACCTACTACGGCAAATTGCTCCCTTTCCTCACCTTGAGGATTTTCAGTACCATCTACAAAACCGATGATAGCGCGTCCGTCCCAATACCTGAACCCTTGTACATTGGCTACACAGTCGGCTATAGGCTGCATCACATCAGTAATAACGGCGGCCATGTCATAAGCCAAGCTGGGGTTATGTGCGCGAATATGAAAATGTAGGTCGCCTTCGGTGGCTACTGCTGTATGCTTGCTGCCTTTGATAGGTTGAAAATCTTTGAGTTCCTTAGGTAGGGGGGTAGGTAAGCCCAAAGTAAGCCACCCGCTATGGCTAATACCAATAGTTACGCTTGCACGGGCTTCAGGGAAGCGATCGGCTACCGAGTTATTGAGGTTTCCTACCAAACCACATACCTTGGAGAAAGCAATCTTGAGCTCAGTTTTGTCCGCTTCTTTTTTGAATGTCCATACCAAGAATATAGTATTATTATTAGGCAAATCAGTTACATTCTGATAATTCTTCATATTTTATCCAATATAAAACTCTAATTAACAGTGAATTATGTTATTTGTTTTAGTTTGTTTTCGTCAGTGGCAAAGATAAGATATTTCTTTGGGCTTTGCAAAGAGTTTTTGTCCTTGTTTTAGAAAATAGCTTATATACTACGTACCAAATATAATAGGATATTTCCATTGATTTTCTTAAAAAGATATTTGATGCTATATCCCCCTACAACATCCTCTTCCATAAAGCTGATACTTATCTGGAAAGAATCTTCCGATAGGAAAGAAAAGTCAATAAGGGTAGTTTTTTCCTTATTCCACCACTCAAATTTTTTCTCTTTGGAAATCTTCTTTATGTTTAGCCTCTCAAAAAGGGCAATATACTTCTTAGGGAATAATTTGTGGTAGATTTTTATAAAGTCTTTTCTAACAATGGGTTTGTCTTCTGTCGTAAAGTCATCTCTATAGACGATATCTCCATATAACATTTCATAAAGTGGCCCTTCGTCTTTGAGAGGATAATGTACCATAGTATTGGCAATCTTTGTGACCTGTCCTTGTGATAAGCACACCTGAAGTTCTTTCAGAAAAGAGGAGAGTTCTGTATCATTAATTTTTTCCTCTTCTGTAACCTTATCTTCTTTTTCATTAGTGAGGATATTTGTGATAACGGTATCTTTCCTGAATGCATTTTCATTAGAGGTAGTATTAGAGATTGTTTTTTTACAAGAAAACAAAGCTAATGAAAACAAAAATACGAAAATATAGTGTTTGATTTTTCTTTTTGGTGACATAATTGCATCGGTTTATAAGATGAGTTGTTTCTGAAAATAATAAAGAATTATAAAATTAAAATAAGGTGAAATATTCTTATGTGAGATAATATAATTCTATTCTAAGCAATCCAAGAAAAATCTATCATAGTCAGGTACCATTTCTCTTTTATTTTTGTTACGTAAAAAATAAAATGGTTTGTGTAGGTATTATTACTAAAAGAAGATACTTCTTTCCAAGCCGTCATAATACAACGGGTAGTTTTCTCTATTTCTTTAGCCTTTTTTAAGGTTCTTTGGGCTTCTTGTTTCTCTTTTGGAGAAAAAGGGAGAGTGCTTAGAGAACTTGTTATGTAATAAGATAGTTTTTTCTGAGCCTCGGGGTGTGCAACAAAAAAGATACCTGAGAGCGAGCTGTATTCGTCGGGGGCGATATTTTCTGTTACTTTTTCAATAGGTACTTTTCCTACGCCTATTTTTCCCATAGCCAATACTTTTCGGTTGTATCCATCAATAAAAGTTTTTTCCTTCTCTTGGTAGAGCGTGTCGAGGTATATTCGTTTTTGGTTTGCCCAATAGACATCACCCCCAGGTTTGTACAAGAAATACAAACCAATATCGGGGTGTATGAGTTTGTTTAGCGCAGTAGTATCCTTTTTGTTGTAACATTGAATAATCTCATAGACAACCTCTTCAAAATTTTTTTGATTTATGTCCTCCGAGCTATAGGAATAATACATGGCTAATGAATCTATAGTAGGGAGACTATCTTTTTTGGGAACAATTACTTCTTTTTTGGGGAGCAAGGCGGTATTTTTCACAATTTTTGTCCTTTGCTGGCAACTAAAAAAGAAAGGTATAAGGAGAAGGTATAGGCACTTTGTCATATTCTTAATTTTAATTTCCTTGCGCCATTCCATACATAGCTATTAGTGGAATACAAAGTAATTCATAAGATAGACGCCAAAAAGTATAAAGGCTATTGAAATATTATATTTCCAAAAGACTTTTATTGAATTATTTATCATTAGTTATAGGTCTTTTATGGATAAATAGAAGCATCAAACAACATATAATCAAGCTAAAAATGAGAGATGTAAAAAGTCCTATGGTCATATCATTTATATTTTCCATGACATTAGCGCCTATCATATCTTGTTGGCTATTGGATTTTAATCCATAGTAGCTATAAAATATAACAGATAATTGCAGGATAATGTATATACAAGCAAAAATAGGGATAGATTTATTTTTTCTCTTAACTGTATTGCTCTTGTTTCTCAAAAGAATATATCCCCCCAATAGGAAGATGATTAAAACATTGATTATGGAAAAAAAGGCGACTTTATCAACAAAATTATATATTACATCTGTGGTTGTGGAGCTAACATTGTCTTCTATTTGGAATTTAAGGGATACATAACACCCCATAAGATACATAATATCAAATACAATAAAGAGCAACAACCCCAATATAATTAGTGTTTTGGTGATATTTTTCTTCATAGTAATTCTTATTGTGTCTTAACGAATGAGACTATACAATCATCTCCTGCTATTAATTGGCATTATTATCCTTTAGCTTCCAGATTGCCTCGAAGTAATCACGGGTATTGGAAAGGCGCGGAATCTTATGTTGGCCTCCTAACTTGCCGTTTTCTTTAAGCCAGTCGTGGAAAAGGTTTTTTCGGGCAATGTGTATCTTAGGCATAGCAAGGGTCATATCATTATAGCGCTTGGCCTCGTAATCGGAGTTTAGAGCTTTTAGTTCAGTGTCCAAGGTGCGGGTGAAGGCTTCTATATCCTCAGGGGCGGTTTCGAATTCAATGATCCACTCGTGCCCACCGCTCTTGTTGCCTTGCATGAAAATAGGTGCCACGGTGTATTCTATCACGCTACAATGGTGCTCATGGCAGGCTCTTTTGAGCGCTTCCTCGGTATTTTCTATGATAAGCTCTTCCCCAAATACGTTGATATGGTGCTTGGTGCGTCCTGTAATCTTGATACGATAGGGCGAGGTGGAGGTAAAGCGTACTGTATCGCCTATCTGATAACGCCAAAGCCCAGCATTGGTAGTAATTACCATGGCGTAGTTCTTACCAACCTCTACTTCCCATAGCGGAATGGCCTTCTGGGCGGGGGTGCCAAAGCTATCCATAGGGATAAACTCATAGAATATACCATAGTCCAGCATCAGCAGCATTTCGTCACTGTTGTTTCTGTCCTGTATGGCAAAGAAACCCTCGGAGGCGTTGTAGGTCTCATAATAGTGGAAACTATCGGAGGGAATAAGTTGCTTATATTGCTCTCGGTAAGGGACAAAGCTCACCCCGCCATGGAAATATACCTCTAAATTTTTCCATATCTCTAATATATTTTCTTTGCCTGTGTAGGCGAGGGCCTGTCTTAAGAGCACCATCATCCAAGAGGGGACGCCTACCAAGCTGGTTACATTCTCACGTGAGGATTCTGCTATAATAGCCTTCATCTTGGCTTCCCACTCGCTCATCAGGGATACTTTGGTGGAGGGGGTACAGCTGAATTCCGCCCAGAAAGGGAGGTTGTCTATGAGTATGGCTGACAAGTCGCCAAAGATAGTTCCGTTTTCCTCATATAACTCCTTACTGCCCCCAAGGCGTAGGCTCTTTCCTGTAAAGAGGTTGGAGTCGGGGTTGTTATTCAGGTATAAGCAAAGCATATCCTTGCCTGCCTTATAGTGGCAATACTGGAGCGCTTCCTCACTTACAGGGATAAACTTGCTTTTGGCATTGGTCGTACCGCTACTCTTGGCAAACCATTTGATAGGGGTACGCCAAAAAAGGTTCTGCTCCCCACGGCGGGCACGCTCTATCATAGGCTCTATATCCTCATAGATAGAGATGGGGATACGTGCGGCAAAATCCTCATAGTTACGAATGGAAATAAAGTCGTATTGCTTGCCCATCTCGGTACTCTGTGCGGCTTCTAAGAGCTTAGCGCATACGTTTTCTTGTACTTCATGAGGGCGTTTGATGAATTCTTCTATCTGGTCTATACGCTTGCGCAAGAACCAAGAAGCAATGGAATGGATAATCGTTAAAGCCATATTTTCTAAAAAAGATGTTCGGAGTTTGGTTTATTTTTACTACTTTTGTCAATCATTATAGCGGACGTAAAAGTACAAAAAATATGAATACCTACCAAACGGTTTTAAGAAAAATGCGTACCGAGGCACAAACGCCTGTACAGTATTACCTTTCTTTAGAGGAGGGAGAGCTACCCATGAACGACCTATTAGGACAACAGCTCACCCTGCGCTTTGCAGGTTATCACTGCCTACACTGTGGGCAACCCAAGGAGATATACAGGCAGGGACTCTGTAAGAAATGTTTCTTTGAAGCCCCAGAGGTGGGGGAGTGGATCATCCGCCCAGAGCTGAGCAAGGCACATCTGGGTATAGAGGATAGGGATTTAGCTTACGAACAGCAGGTACAACTACAACCACACTTGCTTTACTTGGCCAACTCCAGTGAGGTAAAAGTAGGGGTTACCCGCAAAACACAGATGCCTACCCGCTGGATAGACCAAGGCGCTCATGAGGCCTTGGTAATGTTGGAGGTGCCCAACCGTTATTTGGCAGGGATAGGGGAGGTCGCCCTCAAAGCGCATATTTCCGATAAGACCAATTGGCGTAAGATGCTTACCAATACCCTCCAAGTAGTGGATCTCAATACGATCAAACAAGGCTTAAAGGCTTTTCTACCCCAAGAAACCTTGTCTTACTTCAGTGAAGAAGTACCTATCTATCATATCAACTATCCCGTCCTTAGATATCCTACCAAAGTTACAAGCCTTACCATGCCCAAGACCCTACAGTATCATCAGGGCAGGCTTATGGGAATCAAAGGGCAATACCTCCTCTTTGAGGATAACACTGTCTTCAATGTACGCGGACACGAGGGGTTTGTAGTTGAAATTAGTTTTTAAGGATAAGGGGCAACCTCAGGCAGAGGTGTAATCAAAGATTATGAATACAGAAAAAGGAAAAGCCAAAAAATATGGAAATGTATATGGATTCTTTGATAATTACAAAACTTTTGAGCTATGGCTGAGTAATTATTTTGAGAACTATCCTGAAGTTGAGGAAATATTTCCCCTACCCGATAAGTATAGCTAATGTATCAGCCTCAGTGTATAGTGTTATTAAGATTTCAATGCTTTACCAATCAGTGAAATACAAAAAAGACAAATATCAAAATATTAGGGACTAGGGTATCTTTCAAATAATAAGGATCACTTACATACAAATTAAACATATCAAATGAAAGTAAATCTTTTTTTAATACTATGTGCTCTATTTTCTTGCGTCAATAATAGTTCAAGTAAAAAAACAGAAAAGTTAGATGTTTGTATAATTCCTAATAATGTTCTGTCTTATATTCAATCAAATAATGATCTTGAATTAATTGATACTCAAAAACAATTTAGTGAAGATTTTTGGGGATATTATAACATCCAAAAAAAATCAATATGTCCAATCATTTGTTATGGAGATTTTAATTATGATAATGAAAAAGATATAGCTATCATTGTTAGATACAAAGGATATAAAAGTGATACCTATCCTAAACATACATTTCCTTTCTTGGTTATTTTTCACAGTTATGAAAAGGAAATTAGAGCTCCCTATATCGTCTATAAGACTGATGACTATAAAGAAGAAGCTATAAAATCTGTAGTTTATGACCAATTTGAAGAGGGAATTTGGAGTTATATACAGACGGGACGAAAAAATAAAAAGGATATTATTGAAATTGTTATTCCTGAAAAATCAATTTTTTATGTTTGTTGGGATGAAGTAAAAAAACAATATAGATACAGAAATAGTTTAGATGATGATTATGATTATAGTTCCAAATTAGAAGATTTATTCAGAGGAAAATACTTATTTAGTACATTGAATAAAGATAATATAAAATACCAATATATCATCAATATTAAAAGTTTAAATAATATAGATCTTATTATAGAAGAAGGCAAAGATAAATATGAATATAAGAAAATGGAAGCTGCTATTTCAGACGACAATAAGATTAAAATAGTTTTCGATAATAAGCTCAAGGAAATGGGGACTATATACATTGAATATATCAATAATTTTTACTATATATCAGGAACGCCTATTTACTTTATCAATATAGGAACTGAAAGTCAAGAATTAAATAAAATAGAATGAACTCAAAGTATCAGGTCTTGAAATAGGTAGTAATGTATCAGCTGTGTTGTTAAAAATATAATATGCTAATAATCAGTGTAATATAGAAGAAGCTGTTTTCTTTTATTACAAGAATTTATAGTTTATACACCTATAGACATATAGTTTTTTATTAGTGGTGAAAAATTTTGTAAGAAGTAGAGGTAAATTAAATTAAATATTTTACAAGTATGAAAATAGAAGCAATTAACAAAGGTAGTGAAGCAAAAGCCTTTGCTTTTCAGGAGTTTTTAGGCTTTACCTTGCTCGATGATTATTTTAAATTTTCTTACAAAAAATTAAAATTTCCATACAATAATGGAAGACCAGTTTATTATGTGCTATGAAAAGGAATATTATAATATTTTTTATAGTTTATATCTGTAGTGGATGTAGCTATTATAGCTTATATTTTGATAGGAATTATTATAGAGTAGCAACAGAAGAAGAGGGAGTGAGTGGCATTCGCCCTATTTCGCCTCGATTTCGTTTAGCTAAACCCCAACCTTATCATTTAAAATTAGAAGATCAAATAGATACGAATGCTATCTATGTGAGAAAAAATATGTTTGATAAAATTGTTTTTTTGCGTTTTTTCACAAATGGTCGAATAAGTTCAGGTTATTTAAAAGGGGATAGCTTACAATATAACAAACTAAAAATGAACACTATAGGTTATTATCGTATGCGAACTCCAACTGAATTAGAAATGCAAAAGTTTATAGCTTACAATTATACTCATGCTTCTTATGAATATAGTCGTGGGATTATTAGAGGAGATACTATTTTTATGTTTTCAGATCCACCAAAAAATAAAAAATTACCAGAACCATTTATAAAACCTAAATTACCCAAAGAACATAGTAATTGTATTTTTTACATCAAGCAAAAAGTAGATACCCTTACAGGCACTCCTGACTGGTAAAACAAAAATATTTACCTAACAAATATTTAACTATATATTTCTTATGTCGAACTCACTTTAACTAAAGAAGACGAACAGCTTTTAATCCATTGTTTGTATGAAAAGCTAGTAGAGTTTTGGGAAGGAAAATAAGGATTCAATATGCGAAAAATCAATGAAATAATTGTAGAAATAGAGAGAGACAAAGAGTGTATGGTTCAAAAATTATCTATACCCAATAAAAATGTACCTTCAGGACTTCCTGAAGATCTGACGTTTTATTTGGAAAACTATCATTCTATTGTTTTCTTTCCCAAGGCTCCCTATTCGATAAAAATAGTGGGGCTAACAGAATTTGAAAGAGCCAATAAGGTACTTATAGGAGAAGAACATAAGGAGGATATCAGTCATAATTGGTTTCTTATAGCTGATGATAGTAACTCTCAATATATCACCATTGATTTGTCAAAAGACAGATGGGGATATTGTTACGATAGCTTTTGGGATCGCTATGGAGTGGTAGGCGAGCAGGCTATTATTGCTAAGAGTTTTACAGAATTATTGGAGCGAATCTATGCTTGCAAAGGGGAACAATGGTACTGGTTGCAAGAGGATTTCATCTCATACGGAGATGCCTATGATGCTATATAAAGGGGTGCTATACAATAATGAAAAGCCCCAAGCTGTAAGGCTCGGGGCTTTGTTATGTTAATCCGTTGGCAGTATAGCCTCTAATCATTAGTTACTAATAGATACAAAAAGTGTTTCCCCCTCTTTGCTGACAGCCGCTACTTTTTTAGCGGTAAGTCCCTTGATGGCCTTGTCCCATTTCTTATTAGAAAATTCGGTCTTAGCCTTAAGGTCTTCCAAAGGTAACTTGTTATCCTTTTTAAGCAGGTCAAGGATTAGTTTTTCGTCATCAGAGAGTTCTACTTCCTTGCGCTCAGGGCGCATCTGTGGGAAGAAGAGTACTTCCTGTATGGTCTCGTTGTTGGTTAGGAACATAATAAGCCTATCCATACCGATACCCAGCCCAGAAGTAGGCGGCATACCATACTCTAAGGCGCGGAGGAAGTCTTGGTCTATGAACATCGCCTCATCATCACCACGTTCGGAGAGCGCCATTTGTGCCTCAAAGCGTTCGCGCTGATCGATAGGGTCGTTTAGCTCGGAATAGGCATTGGCGATTTCCTTACCACATACCATGAGTTCAAAGCGCTCGGTGAGGTTCTTGTCATTGCGGTGTTCTTTGGTAAGTGGCGACATCTCTTTAGGATAGTCGGTGATAAAAGTAGGCTGGATAAAGTTGCCTTCGCACTTTTCGCCAAATATCTCATCAATGAGCTTGCCCTTGCCCATGGTGTCATCTACTTCTATGCCAATGGATTGGGCAAAAGTTCTGAGTTCGTCCTCACTCTTTCCTGTGATGTCAAAACCTGTAAAGCGTTTGATAGCTTCGGTCATGGTAACACGTGGATAAGGCGCTTTGAAATCCACTTCGTGCTTGCCAAAAGTAGCTTTGGTAGTGCCATTCACCGCCTTAGCACAGTACTCTAAGAGGTTTTCGGTGAATTCCATCATCCAGTTGTAGTCCTTGTAAGCCACATATATTTCCATTCCTGTAAATTCAGGATTGTGGGTTCTGTCCATTCCCTCGTTGCGGAAGTTCTTGGCAAACTCATATACCCCATCAAAGCCCCCTACAATAAGGCGCTTGAGGTAGAGTTCGTTGGCAATACGCATATAGAGCGGAATATCCAAAGCATTGTGGTGTGTGATAAAAGGACGCGCAGAAGCTCCCCCTGGGATTGCCTGAAGGATAGGAGTCTCTACTTCTATATACCCATGATTGTTGAAGTACTCACGCATCGCATTGAATAGGCGATTACGCTTAAGGAACACCTCTTTTACCTGTGGATTCACTACCAAATCCACATAACGCATACGGTAACGTTGTTCTACATCATTGAACTCATCGTGTACCTTTCCTTGGGCATCTACCTTAGGGAGAGGGAGCGGGCGTAGGGTCTTACACAAGACTTTGAACTGCTTTACCTCAATGGACTTTTCGCCCATATTGGTCGTGAAGAGGGTACCTTCTACTCCGATAAAGTCGCCTAAGTCGAGGAGTTTTTTGAATACCTCATTATAGAGAGTCTTGTCCTCCCCTGGGCAGAGGTCATCGCGCTTGAAGTAGAGTTGTACGCGACCAGAGCTGTCCTGCAAGGTAGCGAAAGAGGCTTTCCCCTGAATACGGAAGGACATCAGGCGGCCAGCTACCACTACCTCCTTACCCTCTTCGTATTGGGTTTCTATGTCTTTGGCGAGGAAGTTCACAGGGAATAGCTCTGCAGGATATGGGTTTATGCCTAATTCCCTGAGCTTTGCGAGCTTCTCTCGACGGATGAGTTCTTGTTCGGTCATTTTATATAGATTTATGAGGGCAAAAGTACAAAATAATGATTAATGAACAATGATGAATGATTAATTATTAACAATATTTTTATTATGGATAAATGTCCTTTTCCCCGACCTATTCTCTCCCGTTACAACTGTGATCCCACTAATTTGAATAGCAGCATGACCAATAGCGCGGAAATTCTCAGTAACTACTTTTATATTGGATTGCATATTTTTTATTTTTCACTTAAAACAGAGTCGGTTGCCCGTCATGGAAGCGGACTTTGCCTAAGTGCTTATAGGCCAAGTCGGTAACCTCACGTCCGCGGGGTGTACGTATGATAAATCCTTGTTGGATCAGGAAAGGTTCATAGACCTCCTCAAGGGTCTCAGCATTCTCAGAAACAGCGGTAGCAAGGGTAGTGATACCCACAGGGCCGCCCTTGAACTTATCAATGATAGTAAGGAGTATCTTATTGTCCATTTCGTCCAAGCCGTGTGCATCTACATTCAGAGCTTTTAGGGCAAAACGAGTAATCTCTATGTCTATCTTACCATTGCCTTTTATTTGGGCAAAGTCGCGTACACGCCTTAGCAACGCATTGGCAATACGTGGGGTACCTCGGCTACGTCCTGCCAGCTCTATGGCAGCCTCTTCGGAGATAGGTGTTCCCAAGATATAGGCACTACGCTGGAGGATAGAGGCCAGCAGCTCGGTAGTGTAGTACTGCAACCTACTCTGTATCCCAAAGCGCGCCCGCATAGGAGCGGTGAGCAGCCCCGAACGGGTAGTTGCCCCAATAAGCGTAAAAGGGTTAAGGTTAATCTGTACCGTGCGAGCATTGGGGCCGGACTCTATCATGATATCTATCTTATAATCCTCCATAGCCGAATAGAGGTATTCTTCTACGATGGGGCTAAGGCGGTGAATCTCGTCAATAAAGAGTACATCACGAGGCTCCAAATTGGTCAGAAGACCAGCCAAATCCCCAGGCTTATCTAACACTGGGCCTGAGGTGATTTTGATGCCCACGCCTAACTCATTGGCCAAGATATTGGCAAGGGTTGTTTTCCCTAGTCCAGGAGGGCCATGGAAGAGGGTATGATCGAGGGCTTCTCCGCGGAGATTAGCTGCCTTGACGAATATTTTAAGGTTTTCCAAAATAGCCTCTTGTCCCGTAAAGTCATCAAAAGAAAGTGGCCGTAAGGCACGTTCTATATCTAACTCTTGGGGAGAAAGGTTACTCTTTTCTGGATTCAGGTTTGCGTTCATGAAGATTTTCTATCTACTATTGTGGATTATGGAAGCCCCTTGTTCTTTATAGAGAGGAAATTTATCATCACAAGAAATAAGAAACATTTTCTCTCCAATAGCATGAGCTATAATAGCAAGATCATTAGGATCATTGTGATTTTTGACAAAAGACAAACGACTAGCTATCAAGGCATGTTTTTCTTCAAAAGGAAGAATCTTTAAGATGGGGAGTTCATTGAGAATGTAACTTATGAATTTATCTCCTGTATTAAATTCTTCACTTTCATAATTTATATTATTAATTCTTTTTTTCTTGTACAGTTGTGCCATTTCTAATATAGAAATAGTACTTGCATAGAAAGAATTATTATTAGTGAGAATATCCTTTACTTTATTCTTTATTTCACTATCTCGCCCTTCAAAAAGTATGATAATAATATTAGTATCTAGAAAATAATCCATTATTTTTCCTCTTTAGGTTCATCTTCTTGTAAAAGTTTTGGCCACATATTGGAACCAAAAACTAAATCTTCATCTAATACCTTTATTAAGGGTTTTTCTTTGAATTTCAGCATATAATCCCACATACTCATTTTTTTTTCAGAGGTATTGTTTTGCTTTTTATTCTTAGTTTTTTCTTTGGTTCAGGCATAGTAATGGTACTCATAATGATATTTTTTATAAGATTAAACACGCCACAAAAGTACAATAAAATTCCTTAGAAAGCAAGTCTATAACACGCTTTTGAGGACTTCCCATGAGTGGGGTGTCTTGAAGGCGGGTAGGTGCCAGCGGTAATAGTTTAAGAGTTGCTCCAAGAGGTCATTACGCTCTTCTCGGCTCATTTTCAGTTGGCTAACCTCCTCCATGGAGTGGGTGAGGAAGAATTTCAAAAGAAGGCTCTCCGCCTCACTCATCAGAAAATGGCCATTGTGCATGGCGACAAATACCCCTGCTTCCAAATCAAAATAAGGGAGTTCTATAGCGCTTGTATTGGGCAACACTCCTAAGTAGAAAGTAAGGTCAGTGAGAAACTTAAGGTGGAAGTTGGCAAAGTGCTCCGCCTTGTCATACCATTGTAGGTTCTTCTCCCAAAAGGAAAAAAGGGCAGCATTAGGTACTTCCTCTTGTAATACACTACCTCCTATCTCAGCCAAGAAAAACAACACCGAACTACGGATCACACTTTGGTGCAAGTTCTTATATGGATAACTGACTTTCACTTCCTTGATATACTCCAATGTGCCATCATTACGGTCAGTGGTGATAACCTCCAGCTGACTTAGGGGTTGGAAATAGGCGGGGGTAATGGCTTTTTTCTTATGTTTCAGTACGCCCTTAAGCAGGTAGGAACGCACCCCTTCCAGTGTATAACAACGTACGATAAGGCTCGTTTCCTGGAATTTAATAGCAGAAAGCACTATGGCCTTGGTTTGTATCATTGGGGCGGGAGTAGGTGATTGGGGCTGAGTGTGAGGGTATCAGGGCTATTGAGCAAAGTGCCGAGCTTGTCGTCCAACTTTTCCTTGTTAAGGAAGTTGATATAACGAATCACTGAAGCAAAGGACTCTCGTATATCCAAGATCCCTTGTTGTACTTCCTCTTTGGTAAGTCTGGGGTTTTCTTTGACCTCACTGGAGAGGCGACGTACATAGGTCTCAAAGAGTTTCAGACGGGCTTTGATCTCATTTCGGCGGAGCTTTTCAGGGAAATTGTCCTTTGCCCATAGCTGCCTAAGTTCATCTTCAAGCTGGAAGAGCCAAAAATAGATACTGTTATACGAGCTTTTGATATTTTTATCCTTTCCCAGTAGCTTTTCGCTTGATTTTTCTATTTCATCTTGGTACTTTATAGGTAAAAGAAGCTCAGAACGATAGAAAGAAATGTAATCTTCGGCTACTTCCTTCTCATCATAGTTGATAACAAAGGAGTATTCGCCATATAGGGGTGTCTCTACCTGCATATCTACCTTGAGCCAACCATCATCTTTAGGGGTGAGCTTGGTATAGGGGGCTAAGGTGTTCAGAGAGAGACTGTCTAAGTGTAAGAACTGCTCACGTATAACCTTCTGATCCTTTTGGCGTATGATTTCCAGCTTTACCTTTTTGATACCAGAGGAGGGGAACATATGTACAGAGAAAGTATAGGGAAGATCCTTGAGCAAAATGGCCTCCCAAGCAAAGGATGCTACCTCGTCCGTCTTGCGCTTGACAAACTTGTAAGCGGTGTCGGACTTGCTTTCTAAGTCGCGCCAATCCTGCATGATGCTCCCATTGGTTTGGATATTTTCTTTGGCGGTAGCATAGAGCCGCTTATATACATAGAGCGAGTCAGGGTTGGTATTCTTTAGTATAGGAACAGTCTGTCGCTCTGGGGAAATACTCAGTAGTATTTGGTAAATAGTTTTCAGTTCATACCAATTACGTATATTCTGGGCGGCTTCTTCGCTCAGTTCAGGAAAGGTGTATTTCTTGATATATACACTTTTGGCCTCTTGTCTCTGGGATACATCTGTCTTTTTGCGTTGTTCGCAAGAGAGTAAGCTGCCTATAAGAAAGAATAGGAGTAGGATTTGTCTCATTTGGATATACAATGAAAAAAGGCTACCTTACCACATGGGGGTAGCCTCTGAAAGTTGTTTGTGATAGATTAGTCATTGTAAACACTTTCCTTGCCGAAGTGCTTAGTCAATAAATAATAAACCACAGCACGATACTTATTTTTGTTGGACTTTCCGTATTGTTCTAATACGCTGTCAAGAGCAGTATCGAGTTCAGGAGTGTCGGCCAATCCCAATTTTTTGATTAAGAAATTGTTCTTCACTAAGTCTAATTCTGTTTTGTCAGAACCTGAAACCTTAGAAGCATCATTGTTGTAAATAGAGGGGCCTAACCCTTTAGTTACTTTGGTGAGCAGTTCCACGTCAGGTGTGGCAACACCACATTTTTCCTTTAGGTCAGCGGTGTAGAGTTCAATCAATTCAGCTTGTGTACTCATGCTTGTATATATTTATGATTAACAGCTGTAAAAGTAGTGTATTTTTTTGTCACTCAATATATTTTAACAAAAAATTATCACTTAAAAAGAGCTTAAGTAGTTTTCTTTACATATTGGGTAAGGATTACGATCTGTTGTCCTTCTACTTTACCCTCTATATATTGGGCATTTTCAGGGTCTAAGGCTATTTTGCGCACTACGGTACCTTGCTTGGCGACCATACTGCTGCCCTTGACCTTTAAGTCTTTGATAAGTACCACGTTGTCCCCAGCGGAAAGTACAGCACCATTGCTATCCTTATGGATGACTTTCTCACCTTCCTCCAAGTGGTCATTAAGTGCTTGAGCAAAAGCCAATTCCTCATCTGTAAGGTACAGCATATTGAGTAAGTCCAATGACCAGCCTTCTGTTTTGAGGCGGTTGAGCATACGCCAAGCCATGACTTTTACAGGTAGGTGCTCACTCCACATACTATCATTGAGGCAACGCCAATGATTGCTGTCCATAGTCTCAGGGTTATTGATTTGGCTGATACAGGTTTCACAAGCCAAAAGACTATCATCTACACCTCCTACTTTGGAAGGTGGCACTTGGTAGATACTTAGGGAAGTAGTGCTTCCGCATAGTTCGCAACAGTTCCCACTGCGCTTTTTCAGATCATCTAATAACATAAAAGTTGTATTTGTCACTTGTGGCTTACAAGCGGCAAAAATACAACTTTTAATTGTTAATTGTAAAGGGCTAATTGTTAATTTTGGAGAGTGCTAATATATAGTATATTTTTTATCGTATATGTAAATATTTTTGTACTTTTGCCCCCGATTAATAGAAATAATCCATTATAAGAAAATAGAAAGAATTATTATTTATGAAAAGAAAAATTTTCACAAGTTTTTTTGCTATTACATTAGGTTTCAATGCAGTAGCACAAGTTAAGGATATTAGTTTTGCTATAGCTCCCACAGGAGAATATGTCTTGTGGAATAAAAAATCAGCCATTGAAAATGGTTTTATGGTTGGTGGATATGTAGGTTTTGGCTTTGGTAAAAACTTAGAATTGCTCGGTTCATACAGCCAATCATTAGGATTAAAATCCAGAATTGATGGTTTTTCCGCACCTGATAATATAAAGGATGCATTTTCCGCTACCGATGTGGATGTCCATCGTTGGGGAGGAGAGCTCAAAGGTAATATACCGATGACTTACTCCTTTCAGCCTTATGTTACCTTGGGGGCTGGGATACAAACGATAAAAGCAAATGAAACAAAACAAGATGCTATTTATTATGCTTTTGGTTTAGGGACTAAATTCAATTTGACAAGACGCCTTACGCTCAATCTTCAGGCAAAAGGAACCTACTTTAATTCTGATGCCTCTAATATCCTTTATAAGCCTTCTGAAGCAAGAACAAGTACTTATAATCAGTGGATAATCGATAATATCTCTAATGAGAAGATGTTAAATTGGTCTCTTCAGGCAGGCTTACAATTGTATTTAGGAGGGCGTAATCCTAACGAGCTTACAGAATTGGATAATTCTTATACGAATCTTAAAGGTTTTAAGGTTGTAGTAGCTCCTGCAATTGGATATATTGATTTTGACGATGATAATAACTTCCGTAACACTTATTTAGCAGGTGCTTCATTAGGTTTTGACTTTACAGAATACATAGGAGTAAGAGGATTCTATTATCAAGCAATGAAGGAAGAGAAAGTATCATTAGACTTTGATAAACTCTCATTGTATGGTGCAGAATTCTTAGCTCGCCTCAATGTCTCTAACGGAGTGGTTCCTTATATTACCGTTGGGGCAGGATATCTTAATGTAGGTAAAGACTATCAAGGTAAAGTCTCCACAGCTGAGAATAGATCAAGTATTTTTGCCAAAGGAGGGCTCGGCTTGGCAATCCCCTTAAGCAAACATTTAGAGTTGTTTGGAGTGGCTAATCTCTTATATACTACAGGTAATGAGAGTGCAGATAATGCGCTAAAATCACCAAATAAGTTGCAAGGTAATGTCTTCTATAATGCAGGTATCCGTATTAAGTTTGCCAAAGAAAACGAAAAATATACCTATCAAGACCTTGTTAATGATCTTCAAACTTCAGAGATGAAGGATGAAAAAGGACAAGAAAAGGTTCAAAATGATACAAAAACAACACCAATATCTCAAAAACAAAAAGATATAGATTATTTCAATGCGCAAATTGCAAATGTTGAAAAGCAAATACAGCTTGCTTATCGTCAGAATGATATAAATAACGCTTCTTTATTATTGAAAGAAAAGGAAAAATGGGAAGAGTTACGTAATAATTACGTGGCAGAGCATATTCCTTACCCTTCCGAGAATCAAGCAAACTTGGTGAGAATGACTCCAGAACAATTACAAACCTTGATTTCTGAAATAGTTAATAAAATAGAGGAAGGTGAAGGAAAAACACCAGACCAACGTATTGATAGACTTGAAAAATTGTTGTTAGAGATTAATAAGGATAATAAAAAGATAGAAGAACAGCAAAAAATGAATCAGTCTATACTTGAAGCTGTTAAGAATCTGGAAGGGAATATCCAAAAAACAAATGTTGTTGTGCCTACAGGACAAAAAACAAATGTCGTTGTACCCACAGGACAAAAAACGAATACAACAGTAAATGGAACTAAATAAAAAAGCCCAAAAATATGAATGATATCATAAAAAAGGGGATTATATTTATATTAGTGTTTGTTCCAACTATTATTTTTGCTCAAGATAAACTATACAATCAGCAGAAAGAAATTGTTTTATCCAAAGAGGAACTACAATTACTCTTACAAAAGATTGCAGAGGCTAAAATGAGAAAAATAAGAGGAGAAAAACTGGCTAATTTGCATAAATCTCAACAGAAAAAGGCTGTTTCAAACATATATGAATCCAATGAGGTAAAAAACTTTTACTATTTAGCTCAAAATATGGACTCTACATATACCGACATAGAGCAAGTAAATAGAAAATTAGATATCTTATTGGCTTATATGATGAAAAAGGACAGTATATCGGTTATTCATTTGACAGATACGGTAAAGTATGTGGCCAATAGTAATCTCAATAGAGCAAATTATGTAGCTAAAAATAATCCTAATGCAGCAAAACCTGTAGCAAAGCCTAATCCTAATAGGGCAAATTATGTAGCTAAAAATAATCCTAATGCAGCAAAATCTGTAGCTAATAATTCCGATAAGGATATTTTATTACAGAAGCAATTAGAAATGATGGCTAAATCAATAAAAGATTTAAGTGATCAGCAAAAACTATTGGCAGCTGCGATGGTTCCATTAGCAACATTGAACAACAAGGATAAGCTTGACAAAATCCAACAGCGTATAGACTCTATTTTGTTGGCTTCTAAAAAGCAAGCAGTGCATGATAATGTACAAAACAATAAAGAAATAGTAGCTCCTGTAGAAAATGTAAAAACACCAGAGCATAATGGAGGAAATTCGGTTATTTCGGAAGAAAGAAGGCGTACATTAGAAGATTTATTGGCTAAGTATGGAAATAAAAAGACCCCTATTTACTTTGCAAACAATGCGTATCAACCTTTGCCACATGATACAGATGCTATAGATCAAATAGTGACGATGCTCCGCAATAATCCAGAACTATCTATTCTATTAGAAGGATATGCGAGCAATGTGGGTACAGCAGCGTACAATAATCAATTGTCAATGAAGCGTTCAGAAAGTGTAGCGCGCTTACTTCAAAAGCAAGGAATTGCATTGCAACGGATACTTACCGCTTTTAGAGGAATAGACGATTCAGTCGATAAAGAAAAAGCGAGAAGAGTAGATATATCGGTTATAATACGCTGATAAAAAATAAGGATTGATAGGCTCAATCCTTATTTTTTTCTAAAACTTAAAACTCAAAAACTTCTTTTGGTGTTACTACATAGTCCAAAGGAATATCGCCTTCTCTTACGTCTTCTATGAGAGGTTCAGCAGGGAAGAAAGAAAGTCCCACCTTGAGGGTATCTGCCTTGCACTCGGCTAAGAAATTGTCATAAAAGCCCTTGCCATAGCCTATGCGGTTGCCTGCGGTATCATAGGCTAAGAGAGGGACAAAAACGACCTCTATCTCTTCACTCTTTATGGGAATCCCTCCTTGTGGTTCAGGGATATGCCATTTGTTATTGGCCTCTATCTGGGTAGGATCGTATAGGAAATGTTCCATACGTACTGTCTCCATTAGGGTACGAGAAACAACCAGAGTCTTTTCACGCTCCTGCAAAAGGCGGATAAGGTAGCTGGTATCCACTTCTCCAAACGAGGTGATAGAAAGAAAGCTATGGAAAACCTGCTTATCCCAAATGGGAAGTTGTAGCGTTTGCAGAGCTATCTGCTGGCTTAGCAGGGCTTGTTGCTCAGCGGGAATGGTGGCTCGCTTTTGCCTGTAGAGGGTGCGGAGGGCTTTCTTGTTCATATATATTGTCCTGTATAGCTATTTTTGTTCTTTTTAATTTCCTCTGGGGTACCTGTGGCTACGAGGTTTCCTCCCTGTGCTCCACCTTCTCGGCCTAAGTCTATGATATAGTCAGCACGGCGAATGACCTCTACATTGTGTTCTATCACGATAATAGAGTGCCCGCGCTCGATCAGGGCATTGAAGGAGCGTAGCAGCTTGCCGATATCATGGAAGTGAAGCCCTGTGGTAGGCTCGTCAAAGATAAAGAGGGTAGGGGTTTCTTGGTATGATTTTACTAAGAAAGAGGCCAACTTGATACGCTGTGCTTCCCCACCAGAGAGGGTGGAGGAGGGTTGCCCTAAGGTAACATAACCTAAGCCTACTTCCTGCAAAGGAAGAAGCTTTTGGGCAATTTTTTCCTGCTTGTGTTCGGTAAAGAAGGCCACAGCATCATCAATAGTGGTTTCCAATAGGTCGTGTATATTCTTCCCTTGGAAAGTAACTTCCAAAATCTCAGGCTTGAATCGCTTGCCATCACAAGCCTCACAAGTCAGATGTACATCGGCCATGAACTGCATTTCTATGGTTACCTCTCCCTCGCCTTTGCAGGTCTCACAGCGGCCTCCTTCGGTATTGAAAGAGAAGTGTTTGGCCGTATAGCCACGCATCTTGGCGAGTTTCTGGGAGGCAAAGAGCTGGCGAATATCATCATAAGCCTTGATATAGGTTACAGGATTGGAACGGGTAGACTTTCCTATGGGGTTTTGGTCGACAAACTCTACCCGCTTGATATGGGAGAACTTTCCGTCCATACTGCTGTACTCACCTATCTTGTCTGTAGGTTGGTCGAGCTTGCGCAAAAGGGCAGGGTAGAGGATATGCTTCACTAAGGTACTCTTCCCACTACCTGATACACCTGTCACTACGGTGAGCATATCCAAGGGGAAGGTAACATCTATATTCTTTAGGTTATTGGCACGGGCGCCTTTGATTTCAATAAAGTGTTTGGAGGTACGTGCTTTCTTAGGCATTTCTATAGTACGCCTGCCGCTAAGGTATTCTCCAGTAAGGGTAGGAGCCTTGAGGATCTCCTCATAAGAACCTGTGGCAACCACCTCTCCACCAAGGGTACCCGCTTCGGGGCCTATATCTATGATATAGTCAGCAGCTTTCATAATATCCTCATCATGTTCTACCACGATGACGGTGTTGCCTAAGTCTCTAAGTGTTTCAAGTACGTGAATAAGGCGTTCGGTATCTTTAGGGTGTAGCCCGATGCTTGGTTCGTCCAAGATATACATGGAACCTACCAAACTACTACCCAAGGAGGTAGCCAAGTTGATACGCTGACTCTCTCCCCCTGATAGGCTATTGGACTTGCGGTTGAGGGTAAGGTAGCCCAAACCAACGTCCAATAGGTAGTGCAGGCGGTTGTGTATTTCTCTCAAGAGACGTTCGGCAACCTTCTGTTCGTATGGGCTGAGGGTGAGATTGTCAAAGAAAACCACCAAATCGGAGATAGGCATAGAAACCAAATCAGAAATGGATTTGCCCCCTACGCGTACATAATTGGCTTCGGGGCGGAGTCGCTTGCCTCCACAGGCATAGCAGGTAGTCTTACCACGGTAGCGAGCAAGGAGTACGCGGTTTTGTATCTTATAGTTCTTTTCCTCCAATTCCTTGAAAAAGGCAGTAAGCCCTGTAAAGTACTCATTGCCGTCCCATATAAGCTGCTTTTGGGCTTCAGTAAGCTCGTACCAAGGGCGGTGAATAGGAAAATCAAACTTATAGGCATTATTGACCAACTGATCTCTGAACCACGACATGGTCTCTCCACGCCAAGGATAAATCGCGTTGTCATACACCGAAAGGGAGGTATTGGGTACGATGAGGGTCTCATCAAGCCCTATGGTATCACCATAACCCTCACACACAGGGCAAGCTCCATAAGGATTGTTGAAGCTAAACAGATGTACATTAGGCTCCAAGAAAGTAATCCCATCAGCTTCGAACTGGTTGGAAAAGTGACGTTCCTCTCCTGTGGTTAAGTCCTCCACAGAGCAAACGCCTTTTCCCTCAAAGAAAGCGGTACTTACCGAGTCGGCCAAGCGCTGGGCGGTCTCTTCTTCGTGATCCACTACGATACGCTCTATGACTAATTGAGAGTCGCTTTTGACCTTTTTGAAATCCAAATCACTAAGGCGTACAACTTCCCCTTGGTACTTAATACGCGCATATCCCTGTTCTTCCAATAGGCGGAGCGTCTGCTCGTAGGTACGCCCAGCACTAAGCGTAATAGGGGAGAGGAGCAATAGCTTGTGCTCATCGGGAAAAGAAAGGATAAAATCTACCACATCGGAGACGGTATCTTTCTTTACCTCTCTGCCCGATATAGGGGAAAAGGTATGCCCTACTCGTGCAAAAAGTAGCTTTAGGTAGTCATATACTTCGGTGGAGGTACCCACTGTGGAGCGAGGATTGCTGGTATTGACTTTCTGTTCAATAGCAATAGCAGGGGAGATGTTCTCAATGAAATCCACCTTAGGCTTGTCCAACCTACCCAAGAACTGACGGGCATAGGAGCTCAGGCTTTCCACATAGCGACGTTGTCCCTCTGCGTAGAGGGTATCAAAAGCTAAAGTAGATTTTCCAGAGCCTGAAAGCCCCGTTACCACCACTAATTTTCCCTTGGGAATAGCTACACTGATGTCTTTGAGATTATGTAATTTAGCTCCTTTGATAAGGATTTGTTCTTCTTTCATTTTTTTACTTTTCACTATTCATTTTTCACTCTTCACTCTTCACTTTCTTGGTACCACTGTGCATACTTCACATAAGCATTGGCGATACGGTTGATTTCTCCTTCGGTGAGTTCAGGGGAGATGTCCTTGATCTTCTTAGCAGGGACACCAGCCCATACCTCACCTGCGCCTATATGGGTACCTTTGGTAACAACAGCCCCTGCCGCTACGATAGAGTTGCTCTCCACCACACAGCCGTCCAAGACAATCGCCCCCATACCAATAAGTACATTGTCCTTAAGAGTACAGCCATGTATGATGGCGTTGTGCCCTATGGAAACATTGTTACCGATGGTAGTAGAGGTTTTCTGGTAGGTACAATGCACCATGACATTGTCCTGTATATTCACTTTGTTGCCGATAACGATAGCATTCACATCGCCCCTAAGGACGGCATTGTACCATACGCTACAATCGTCCCCAAGGGTAACTTCGCCGATAAGGACAGCAGTCTCGGCTATAAATACGTTCTTTCCTATAATGGGGGCTTTCCCCCTAACTTCTCTGATGATAGGCATAAAATGATTTTTTTATTTCTTCTTAGATTTTTCAGGAGCTTGGAGATACATTATGATAGAATCTGTCAAAAATACCTATAAGTTGCTCTACATTATCAAATTCCTCGCTCTCATACACACTTAGCTCATCAGTAGCTATACACAAGGCTTCGTAATCACAACGCAGGTAATCCCTCCATACGGTAAACCTTTTCAGGTGTGTTTCGGTTTCGAAATCTACCACTATACCCTGATTATGTTCCCCAAAAGACCTTATGTTCTCTTCGGGGATTTTCTTTTCAAGCACTTCTTTTATAAAGGGTTCTACATCAATCATAGATAGAGTATTCATTAAGCTACATATACATCAAAGATAATGACTTCCTTAACCCCATTGTTTATATAGCAGGAAAGCGCAAGTATTAGGTCACTTCTTCCCTCTTCTTTTGTCCAGAAGGGAATACATACATCAAGGCTCTTTTTCTCCTCTATAAAGCAACTTTCCGCTAGGTCAAAAGCTTCGTCAGGCAAAGGGATTATCGTATAAGGATATAGATGAATCACCTCAGCCAAATCCTCCACAAGGATATCTCCATTTTGACCCTTGCGCTCTATGGAAGCATAATCATCAATAGAGATATGGTATACCATCTCCTTGATGATAGGGATAAAAGTACTCAGTTTTAAGGCCATAGGTGTAGTTGGTTATTTATTCAGTTCCCCCTTCTTTAGCAAGAAATAGGTGGTTTCGTAAGCGGATATACATTCTTTCATTAGCTTTTCATCAGGTTGAGCTACTTTGAGCTGTTGGTAAAAAATAGGAAGCTCTACCTTAGGTTGTTCAGCCTCTGGAACTATTTTATATTGTATCTGCTCACGCAAAGGCTTGATAATGGAAAGAGTGTCAGGGGTAAGGTATCCCAGCTCTCGGTAGGTAGCTATATAGGCACGCGGTTGGTAATACCAAGTGCGGATATCCTGACCTAAGAACTTGCTCTGATAAGAAAAGTTCAAGAGTCCCATTACGGTAGGCATCACGTCTATTTGAGAAGCGAGCTTATCTATCTGTTCGGCTTCTAAGAAGTCAGCATAGATAAGGCAGGGAATACGATACCTATCCAAAGGAAGTTCGGTACGCCCAGCACTCGAAGCGCAGTGGTCGGCAACAATCACAAACACTGTATCCTTGAACCACGATTCTTTTTTAGCCAACTCAAAGAACAGCTTGAGTGCATAGTCAGTATATTTTACCCCACCTTGGCGCGACTTAGCCGTACCTGGGATATCAATGCGACCTTCTGGATAGGTAAAAGGGCGGTGATTGCTCACGGTCATCCAGTGGTTAAAGAACGGTTTGCCTGTTTTTGCTTGGGCGTTCATCTCCTTAATGGCTTTGCGCGCCATATCCTCATCACTGACCCCCCAGATGTTGGCAAAAGTAATCTCTTCAGGGGTAAAGTTGTCCCTATCTACAATATCATAGCCATTACCTGCGAAGAAGTCTTTCATATTGTCAAAATAGCTATAGCCCCCATAGAGGTATTTCACGCTATATCCTTTGGACTTGAAGACACTTCCCGTGGTGAATTTGTCCTTGTTATCCTTGCGCTTAACGATACTCTCACCAGGGGTAGGAGGTACACAAAGGGTCAGAGCCTCCAAACCGCGTACAGTACGGTTGCCTGTAGCGTATAAGTTGGTCAGGAAGATACTTTTTTGTGCTAAGCTATCGAGGAACGGAGTAATGCCCTCTGTATTGCCATAAGCCGCCATATATTCGGCCGAAAGGCTCTCTACCGAGATAAGCACCACATTCTTATGCTGCTCGTCATCTTCTCCTTCTACAGAATAAGGGAGTTTTTTAACAGAAACATAGTCTCGTACGCCACAGCTTGGTACAGGGGGCTTTCCCATCAATGTCATAAAATGCTTAAAGAAGGTTGTCCTTGCCTCCTCTTCGGGCAGGGTGGGGTAGAACTGGAAGAAATCCAGCTCGCTATGGGTGAAAGCATAATAGAACTTATAGACCCCGTTGGCGCGTATCTCCTGAACGAATACATTGTTGGACTTCACCTCATCAAATTTGGGGCACACCCATAAGCTCAATAGGAACAATGCCACATAACCCCCCAAGAACAAGCCTTTTTCTTTAAGGTTAGGGATGGTCTCAAGGGTAGATTTTGTTTTTTTATAGAGGAAAATAGTTAGGGCAAGTACCACGACAAATACCCCTGAGAAGAGCGGTACTACAGGGTAGCTCTCCATAATATTTCCGATAACCTCCGTGGTGTAGATCAGGTAATCCACGGCGATAAAGTTGTACCGTATCCCAAACTCATTCCAGAAGAAATATTCGCTAACGGCATTCATCACTATAGCAAAGGTATAGATAAATAAGGTAATGAAATAGAGTACATTACGCACTTGCTTGCGCCACTTACCCGCAAAGAGCATCGCAGCAAAGCAAAGGGTCTTTGCCCCAAAGAAGTACAAGGCGATTTCCTCAACCGAACCTCCATACTGGTAGAATATATTGTTGGGGACAAACTCTATATAGCCCAAGAGCAAAAGCATTGCCCCAAGGATAATATAGCCATAGGGCTTTTGGTACTTTACATTGGCGATAAAAAGGAAGTAAAGCACCAAGATACTAAGGGCTAAACTGATGATAAATACATCGTTCAAGGTGCCCACCAAAAGCATTCCCAATACTTGCCCCCAAGAAAAGGAGGTGGTGGTAATAGGGTGCCCCATAAAGATGATTCTAAGGATAAAAGAGATAACTATATATAAACCACCTATATACAAGAATGGTTTGAGCCTACTGAGCCATGCTTTCATAAGGATAAATTTTGTGTGCAAATATACAACAAACAAATGAATAAGTGGCTATCTTGGAAATAATTCTTATTTTTGCCCCACCAAATAGTCTGCTGATGCTTATCGTTGAAAATCTATCTTATACTTATACCAATACCAAGGTACTTGACAATATTCATTTCACCCTTGCCCCAGGGGAAGTACTCTCCATAGTAGGCGCAAGTGGTTCGGGTAAGTCTACTTTGCTCAAGTCCATCTATGGATTATTTGACCTTGAGCAAGGTAAAATCTCTTGGAAAGGGGCACCAGTCTTAGGTCCTTCGCACAATTTAGTGCCTGGTTTTGCCAAGATGAAGTACTTAGCACAGGATTTCGGGCTGATGCCTTATATGACAGTGGAGGAAAATGTAGGTAAGTACCTCTCTAATCTTGACTTGCGTAAAAAGCGAGCTCGTGTGCAGGAGCTGCTGGAGATGACCCTGATGCAGGACTATGCCAAGGTAAAGCCTGTGCAGCTCAGTGGCGGCCAACAACAGCGGGTAGGGCTAGCGCAGGCCTTGGCACAGGCGCCTGAAGTGTTGCTTTTGGACGAACCTTTTAGCCAAACCGATAGTTTCCTTAAGAACAATATACGCCAAAATCTATTTGCTTTTGTCAAAGCACACCAGATTACCACCCTTGTCGCTACCCATGAGAGCCAAGAAGCCTTAGGCTTTTCCGATAGGATTATGATTCTCAGAGAGGGCAAACAGCTCCTGATAGATACTCCCGAAAAGGTTTATCATTCTCAAAACGAATATGTAGCCTCCCTTTTTGATTTGGTCAATAAGGTACAAGTAGCAGGACAGTGGCGACTGTATTACCCTCACCAGCTGAGGGTGGTGACTCAATCTCCTTGGCAAGTAACCGTGGAAGGGTGCTACTTCCAAGGGGGGTATTACCTGTTGGTGTGCAAGGAAGCCAAGGGGCGTGTGTATGTAAAACATACTGAAAAAATAGAGAAAGAAAAAAAAGTTTGCTTAGAGATAGGAAATTAATAAAAAATGTTGTATATTTGCCCCACTAAAAAAGAAAAGATTATGACAGCATTTTTTAAAGGAATCAAGTATTTTTTTGAAGAAATTGCTTTTGCGCCTTATGACTATCTAAGACATTTAGAGCTTTCTTCTTGGTGGGGAGCCAATATTGCCACGTGGATTATGCTCGTAGTGCTATTTGGCTTTTTCTTCTATTGGGTAAAGCAATTGATTAAATTCTCAAAAGAAGGAACCGAACGCGTAGATGTTACCGCTCATTCTTTTTTCAAATAACTAAGTAGAAGGGACTGAAGTATTTTATCAAGGCGATCTGTTCTTCAGGTCGCTTTTTTTGTTAGAATTAAAAAAAACAAAAAAAGGGTGGCTATATCAGAAAAAAAACGTAAAATTGTAGCCACAAAAAATATCTTAAAGATGAGAACTAAAATAAATTATTTTTGGCTATTTTTGCTGGCTATCTCCCTGAATGTGAGTGCGCAAGATAAGCTGATTACTTTAAAAGACATTTGGACAGATTACGCTTTCTATCCCAGTGGAATGACCAATCTTTCTGCACTGAAGCATACCAACCAATATACAGTGCTTAATTATGATTATACAAATCTTAATTATACCATTGATTTGTATAATTTTGCAACCCTACAGAAGGAAAAAACGCTTTTTGATACCAAAAACTATCCCCAAATCCAGCGTATCAACAGCTATACTTTTAATCAGCAGGAGGATAAAATCCTTATTGCGACCAATAAGGAATCTATCTTTAGGCATTCCTTTTCAGCAGATTTCTATGTGTTTGACCTTAAAAAACAAGAATTCTCTAAGCTAACAGATAAGAAGATTCAAGAACCACTCTTCTCTCCTAAGGGGGATAAGGTGGCTTATGTATATCAGAACAATATCTATATATATGATACTCAATCCAAAAAAGAACAACAGGTGACCTTTGACGGAGAAAAAAACAAGATTATCAATGGTACCAGTGATTGGGTGTATGAAGAAGAGTTCGCCATTGTAAGAACTTTTGACTGGAATGCCGATGGTACTTTCTTAGCTTATATTCGTTTTGATGAGCGAGAAGTACCTGAATTTTCTATGGATATCTTTGGTACTAAACTCTATCCTACCCAAGAGACTTTCAAGTATCCTAAAGCAGGCGAAAAGAACTCAGTGGTAAGCCTTTACCTTTATGATGTAAATGGACAGAAGGCCACTCAAATCCCTGTAGATGCTTACTATATTCCTCGTATCCAATGGACAAATGAGGCCAATGTGCTAAGTATCCAAACCCTCAATAGGCATCAGAATGATTTCAATATCCTCTTTGTAGATGCTGCTACCAAGCAATTTAAGTCTGTATATCACGAAGTGGATAAGGCTTATGTAAGTATCACAGATAACCTTACTTTCTTGGACGATAATAGCTTTATTATCACCTCTGAAAAAGATGGTAATAATCACCTCTACCACTATGATAAAAAAGGTAAGCTCTTGAGGCAAATTACCCAAGGAAAATGGGAGGTAACCGAGTACTATGGCTACAATCCTAAGGCCAAACGTATCTATTACCAATCCACCGAACCTGGCTCTATCAATCGTGGTATCTATAGCATTGCGCTTTCAGGCAAGGACAAGCAAGCCTTGGCTGTGGAGGCTGGTACCAATGAGGCTACCTTTAGTCCTGATTTCTCCTTGTTTATCAATGAGTACTCAAGTGTGAAGAAGCCCAGCCTCTATACCCTTAATGATAGCAAAACAGGGAAGGTGGTTAAGGAGATACTCAACAATAATGAGTTGGAACAGAAAATAGCTACTTATAAGAAATCAACTAAGGAATTCTTTGAGATTACTACCAAAAATGGAGACAAACTCAATGCTTGGATGATCAAGCCAGCTGATTTTGATGAAAACAAACAATATCCACTCTTCATGTGCCAATATTCAGGTCCTGGTTCTCAGCAAGTGAGCAATTCTTTCTCAGGCTTTGACGATTTTTGGTATTATATGTTGGCTCAAAAAGGTTATATCATTCTCTGTGTAGATGGGCGAGGTACAGGCTATAAGGGTGCAGCTTTTAAGAAATGTACTTACAAACAATTGGGCAAATATGAGTTGGAAGACCAAGTGGAAGCCGCTAAGATTGTAGGCAATTACAAGTATATTGATAAAAACCGTATCGGTATTTGGGGCTGGAGCTTTGGTGGATTTATGGCTTCCAACTGTATCTTAAGAGGAGAGGTGTTCAAGATGTCCATCGCGGTAGCACCTGTAACCAATTGGCGTTTCTATGACACAGTATATACCGAACGTTATATGCAGACGCCACAGGAAAACCCTGAGGGCTATGATAACAATTCACCTCTTACCTATGCCAAGAACTTGGACAAGAAATTCCTCTTGGTACATGGTACAGCCGATGACAATGTACATGTACAGAACTCCATGCGCCTAATAGAATCGTTGGTACAGTACGACAAGCAGTTCGAGTGGGCGATCTATCCCGACAAGGATCACGGTATCTACGGAGGAAATACACGACATCACCTATATGAAAAGATGACCCAATTCATATTGAATAATTTATAATACATAACATAATTTAATTAGACAGATAATGAATACAGAAAAAAAAGGACATCCCGCGGGGCTTTACCTCATATTTTTTACGGGAATGTGGGAGCGTTTCAGCTACTATGCGATGCGCGGTATCTTGGTGCTTTACCTAACAGCTACTTGGCTTAATGGTGGGCTTGGTTATGATGAAAAGTTCAGTACAACCGTCTATGGTTTGGCTACAGGGCTTTGTTATTTCACACCACTCTTCGGAGGTTGGCTTTCCGACAGGTACTTAGGCCAACGCAAGTCTATCCTTATAGGGGGCTTTATTATGGTATTGGCGCAGTTCCTGCTCTTTGCACCTGAGCTTTTCACTACTGTTTCCCCCAATATGACCCCTGAGCAGTTGGCTCATAATGAGTTTATTGGTAGGGTAGGTCTTTTTGCTGGTCTTTTCTTACTGATTATCGGGAATGGTTTCTTCAAGCCTAATATCTCTTCTATAGTAGGGGATTTGTACGAGCCAGGAGACAGACGCTTGGATTCGGCTTTTTCTATCTTCTATATGGGGATCAACTTGGGTGCGGTAATCGCTCCACTGATCGTAGGACTTTTGGCCGATAATGTATTCGCTACTACTTTCGTAGATGCCAATGGAGTTACTCAGATTACACATGGCTATCGTTATGGCTTCTTAGCCGCAGCAGTGGGAGTACTTATAGGGCAACTTTTGTTCGTATTCTTAAGTAATAAGTATTTAGGGAATATAGGTATAGAGCCTAAGGGAGCAGCCAAGGTTGCAGAATCCACTACCGAGGAAGTAAAAGTACCACTTACTCGCCAAGAAAAAGAGCGTATTGCAGTGATTTTCATATTCTTCTTCTTTGCTGTCTTCTTCTTTGCAGGTATGGAACAAGCAGGAGCTTCTTTCAACCTATATGCTAACAAATATATAGATAGAACCGTATTTGGTCATGAGATACCTACTGCTTGGCTTCAGATGATTAATCCATTCTTTGTAATAGTCTTAGCACCTGTATTTGCTTATTTCTGGAATACTCGCTTAGGGCAAGCGCTTAACACACCATTGAAAATGGGTCTCGGACTTATAGTACTTGGTATAGGCTTCTGGTTTATGCTCATTGCTGGTTTCCAAAGAGGTGCTACATGGCAAGGAGGTCTTAACATTGTAGATAATCCTGATGCTACGATCAAAGCCAGTATGATTTGGATGATTCTCACTTACTTATTACACACCATAGGGGAGCTTTCCCTCTCACCAGTGGGACTTTCTATTGTAACCAAACTTTCCCCAGCACGTTTTGCTTCCCTATTCATGGGCGTATGGATTATGGCTGCTGCCTTTGCCAATATGCTTGCAGGACTCATCTCTTCTTATGTAGTAGAGTTAGGTGCAAGTACGGTATTTGCCTCTATCTCTGCCTTTGTAATGGTCTTGGGTATCCTTATGGTATCCCTTAACAAAGTGATAGAACGCATGATGCATGGCGTTAGATAGTGATAAGTGACAAGTGACGAGTAACAAGTGACAAGTGATTAGTATCCACAATTAGGATTAGTCACTTGTCACTTGTCGTTAGTCACTAATTAACAATTGAAAATTAACAATTAATAATTATTCCTATGATTGTTAATAACTTTTTAGGAGTTAAGTATTTGATTTACAATATACATTGAAAAAATCAATAAAAATATAAGAAATATAAAAAGAAAATATTTGTATAATCATTGCTTTTTATTGTATCTTTGCACACTCTTAAATGAAAAGAATATGTTAAAAAAAGGAATGCAACTAATTGTGTTATTAGGATTGGTATTGCTTGGGGATCAGGTAACAGCGCAACAGGATTCCCAGTATACACAGTACATGTATAACACTATGATGATTAATCCTGCATATGCAGGTTCTCGTGATTGTACGAGTATCTTTGCTCTCTATCGTAATCAGTGGGTAGGCTTGGACGGAGCTCCTAAAACGGCTTCATTGAGCTTCCACACTCCTTTCGAGGATAAACATATAGGAATAGGTGCGGGTATCTATCACGAAAGTATAGGGCCACAATCTACCAATGTAGTGGATGTGGATTTCTCTTATACTTTGGAATTTGACGAATCTAAGTTGGCTTTCGGCCTCAAAGCAGCAGCAGGTTTCTATAATTTTGATAGAAACAAACTTAACTTGCTTTATCCTGCCGATGCCTCTTTTGATGGAAAAGAGAATATCTTCTTACCTAATATAGGAGCAGGGGTATACTACTACGGAGAGAAATACTATGTAGGTTTCTCTATTCCTTACCTCTTGGATACCAAAACATTCTCTAAGACAGATGAGAGAAAAATAGCAGATGTCAATGAAAAACAACACTACAACCTTATGGGGGGATACGTGTTTGACCTTTCTCCAGACTTCAAGTTCAAGCCTGCTGCTCTTATGAAAGTGGTATCTGGTAGCCCTTTGCAGGTGGATCTTTCTGCTAACTTCATGTACGATGACCGCTTTATTCTCGGTGCTGCTTATCGCTGGAGTGCTGCTGTGAGTGCTATGGCTGGTTTTCAGATAGATAGAAACTGGTTCATCGGCTATGCTTTTGACTGGGAAACTACTAAACTAAGCAAGTATAGCAATGGTTCTCACGAAATTTTCTTGCGTTACGAGTTTGTTCGAGATATTCAAAAGATTATCTCTCCTCGTTTCTTCTAAAATAGTGTAACTAATCAATAAAAAAAATAAAAAATGATAAGAAAGATAACCGCTATTTTTCTTCTCTTCTGTTCCACTTCTGTCGCTTTCGCTCAAGTAGACGACCAAGAAAAACTAAAGAAAGAGAATGAAAGTAAAATTAAAAAGGCTAACGATCTCTATGGTAAATATGCCTATGTAGATGCCATCAAGATATACGAACGTATAGCAGAACAAGGATATGTAGATCAAAATATCTTAGAGAACTTAGGAAACTCTTATTATTTCAATGCTGACTATACTACAGCTTTGAAATGGTATGACAAGCTCTTTGAAAACGCTAAAAAAGATAGTCAAAATTATAAAATTACTCCAGAATACTACTATCGTTATGCACAATGCCTTAAATCGGTAGAGCGCTACGACGAAGCAAAGACTATTCTGGATCAATTCGTGAAACTAACTGGCAAAGACGACCTTCGCGCTCGCAAGTTGGAAGAACATGAGGACTATTTGCAAGTGATCAAAGACAACTCAGGTCGCTTAACAATCAAACCTGTAGAGATCAATACCGAATACTCCGAATATGGTACTGCTTTCTATGGAAAAGATGAGGTAGTATATACAGCAAGCCGTAAAACATCGGCTCGCGGTACCTCTAACTGGACTGGTGAGGGCTATTATGACCTCTTCAAAGCTAAATTCAACGATGGACAACTTTCCAAAGAAGAACCATTCTCCTCCAAGCTTAACTCCCCCTTGAACGAGTCCAGCCCAGTATTCACAAGAACCATGGATACTATCTACTTTACTCGTAACTACCAAGTACCTCTTTCTAAAGAAGAAAAGAAAAAGAAAGTAGAAGAGAAAGTGCTCTTGGAGCTTTATCGTTCTGTTAGAAAGAATAACGAATGGACAGACCCAGTACGCTTACCTTTCAACGTAACAGGCTACAGTGTGGCTCACCCTGCCATTACTCCTGATGGAAAATGGCTCTACTTTGCCGCTGATATCAATGGTACTCGTGGTAAGTCCGATATTTTCAGAGTGCGTATCAACCATAAAAAAGGTATTTATGGAAAGCCTGAAAACTTAGGTGATCTTATCAATACTGAAGGTAGAGAGACTTTCCCTTATATCTCTTCTAAGAATGTGTTGTTCTTCTCCTCCGATGGTCTTCCAGGCTTAGGTGGTTTGGACGTTTTCGCTGTAAAGATAGAGCAAGATGGCTCTCTTAAGAGATTACAGAACATAGGTCGCCCAGGTAATACTCCTGATGATGACTTTGCTTTCGTACTTGACGAAGACAGAAGTATAGGTTTCCTTTCTTCTAACCGTCCAGGTGGTAAAGGAAAAGATGATATCTACTACTTTGTGCAAAACAGACCTTTGGAATTTGACTGTAAAAAGACAATCAAAGGGATTGTTAAGGATATAGATACCAAAGAAGTACTCGGTCAGGTAACTCTTACACTCTCCGATAGTGACCAAAAAGAAATTGCTAAGATTGACAATAAATCCAATGGAGATTATGACTTCGGGGCTAAGACCGTAAATTGTGATGATACTTTCGTTTTCCTTCGTGCTCAGCGTGAGGACTATGCAGTGGTAGAAGAACAAGTAAATATCCGTGAAAAAGGTACGGTTATTGAGAAAGAAATCTTGATGAAAACTACCAAGAAAAAACTTCAAAAAGGTGATGATTTAGCTAAGATCTTCCAGATAAGGGAAATCAAGTTTGACCTTGGAAAGTACAATATTCGTCCTGATGCAGCTGCCGAATTGGTTAAGATCGTAGAGGCAATGAAGGATAATCCTACCATGAAGATTTCTATCCGTTCTCACACCGATAGCCGTGGTTCTGATAAGTTTAACCTTATCCTTTCTGACAAACGTGCTAAAGCTACTATGGAATGGATTGTAAGTCAAGGTATTGCTAAGAACAGACTTACCGCTAAGGGATATGGAGAAACACAATTGGTAAATGGCTGTAAGAATGGCGTTCCTTGTACAGAAGAAGAACACCAACAAAACAGACGTAGTGAGTTTATCATCACAGAAATGTAAAATTTTTTCATAGTTTATATTTTTTACGGCAATGGGGGTAACCTATTGCCGTTTTTTTTGAGGAAAAAGTTTTTGAGGTAAATCCTTGATTTTAATAATATTTTTTTTAATTTTGTACCTTAGAAAACTAAGCTATAACCTTCCAAAAAATAACCATTTGGCTTGTACAAAATGGTTGGGAAGCAGTGCCAATTATAAGATGTATTACCTAAAAACAAGTTTGTTTTATGAAAAAAACACTACTTTTTTTCTTGTTATTATCCACTATAACCACTAAGGCTCAATATACTGATATTATCAATTCCAACAAGCCAGGGCGCTCTATGGGAGCTTATGCAGTAGGGCGAAAGGTAGCACAAGTGGAGTCGGATATCTATTATGAGACCAATAAGCATGACCTCTTAGGACTCTCTCAAGAGAATGTGGGGCTGAATTATATGGTGCGTTATGGGGTATGGAGAGACCAGTTTGAGATCATAGGTGACGGTACCTTGCTCTATAGCAACCGCTCTACCGATGGGGTTTCCTCAGGGAAATTGGGCTTTCAGCGCACAACCTTTGGGGTGAAGTATATGTTCTATGACCCTGTCTTCCTTAGCGATATCAATGTCTATAGCTGGAAAGCCAATGCTGAATTCAAGTGGAGAAAACTCATTCCTGCTATCTCCCTCTATGCAGGGTTTAATCTCTTAGAGAAGAACCGCTACCTCTATGAGGTGATGAATGAAGATTATACCATAATTACACCCAAAGCAATGATTATCCTCCAGAGCCATCCGCTCAAGGAAGTAGCTTTGGTACTCAATATTATAGGGAGCAATATCGCCTCACAGCACGCCCAATATAGCTATATCTTTACCCTTACCCATAACCTCTATGATGACCGATGGAGTATCTATTTAGAGAATGAAGGGATTACAAGTGATTATTACAAAGATTCGCTCCTTAGAGGTGGTGTTTCCTATCTCATAAGCGAAAACTTCCAACTAAATGCTTCTATAGGTGCTAGCTGGAAGACGACCCCTACTCGCTATATGGGTGGTATCGGTTTCTCTTATCGCTTCTATGATAGGTATAAGGATATAGAGTACGAAGCAAAGAAAAAAGCCAGAGACAAGCAGAATAAGGAAGATGCTCAGATCTTCGGGTTCTAACTTAACATAGAGTTATTCACAAGGGATATATAATACGATTGTTTAAACTACTGTATATGAGCACTTTACAAGAATATCAACAGAAAAAGTAATTTTGTTGAATATATTATAGTATAAAAGTTGCAATTTAGGGAAAAACATCGTAGCTTTGCATTGTTATAACCTACTAAAAATTGAAAGTATGATTTTAGAAGAATTTAAAAAATATGCTGACCAAATGGGTGCCCAACTCTCTGGCATACTATCAGTTAGCTTTATAGGTACAGAGCATGGCGAGATCTTATACAATCAATCTTTTAGTGGATTGGATTACTCGGCCACAGCAAAATTTGAGGCTGAAATAGCCAAAAATGCGCTCCAAGAAATTAAGTACATAGATAGCATCAACGAGGATTCTTTACGTGAGATTACTATCTCTAACAACGAGCAGACCCATGTGATTTATGTATCTAAGGATTTTGATTACTTGATTCATCTCATCACAGATGCATCCAAGGTGAACTATGGCGTTTTGAGTGTAATTCATAGGCAATGTTATGCAGCGATGACCAAGGTAGTTACCTTTGATACCTTGCAAACAGAACTTTATACCAAGGTTACCTCTGAAGCGCCTAAAAAGGAAAGTCATTTCAGAAAATTATTCTTTAGCTAAAGCATAAAACCATGGAACAATTTTTAAACGAATATGTAGCACAGCTCTTTTCCAATGTATCGGGCGCTATTTCTGTTTCATTGGTAAGTACCCTCGATGGCTCTATCTTGGCTTACAAGTCGCGCCCAGGAGTGGATAACCGCTTGGCTAGTTCTTATCAGGTGGAAATTTTCAGGAATGCAGTACTTTCTTTTGAAAATACAGAGGGACTAACCAATAAAACAGTAGATGATGTGTGCCTCGTATATGAGGGACAGACACACCTTATTGGCCTTTTGCAAAGCAAGAAGATTCTTGACCATATCATCCTTGACGATACGGCCAATGTCGGTATGGCCAAGCTCCTTATTAGAAAAATACGTACCGATGCAGAAAGCAAATCTTTTTAATAATATAGTGAACAATAAAAAATCATACTTTATAGCATAACTTACCGAAATGCAACACTTGTTTTTTGGTAAGTTATTTTTTTTGAATACTATGAAAAAAATAATGATCGCCATAGATGGTCATTCCTCCACAGGGAAAAGTACTACCGCCAAGCGTGTGGCTAAGACTTTACAATATGTATATATAGATACGGGAGCTATGTATAGGGCTGTTACTTTTTTAGCGCTCCAGCGTGGTCTCATCTCCTCTTCTATTGATAAGGACGGCTTGCTGGCAGCCCTTGAGCAGAGTAGCATTCGCTTTGAGTACAATCCTCAGTTAGGGGTTTCTGAAATTTATCTAAATGGGCAAAATATTGAGAAAGAAATACGCAGTCTCTCGGTAGCAGACCATGTAAGCGAAGTGGCCAAAATTCCCGAAGTACGCGCTTATTTGGTAGCCTTACAACGCCAAATGGGACAAGAGAAAGGCGTAGTCATGGACGGGCGAGATATAGGTACGGTCGTATTCCCCGATGCAGAGCTAAAGCTCTTTATGACGGCTTCCGAGCAGATACGTGCTCAAAGACGCTTTGAGGAACTCCAGCAGAAGGGAGAGGCAGTTACTTTTGAGCAGGTGCTTAAGAATATACAAGAGCGTGATTATCAGGATACTCATCGCAAAGAATCACCCTTACAGAAAGCCTCAGATGCTGTGGAGATAGACAACTCTCATACCTCCCTTGAGGAGGTGCTTGCTCAGATTGTCCGTTTGGCTGAAGAAAAAATAAAAGCGTAGTTTCCTACGCTTTTTTTATAAATGTCCGTCTGCCTCTGGTAGTACGCCTTTTACATCATAGAGAATACTATGGGGCTTTCTTAGCTGTTCCCATGGTAATGAAAGGAACTCCTTGTGAGCAACGGCCAGTATAATAGCATCATAGGGTTGTGTATTGGGTAGGGTAGTGAGTGAGCGGATTTGGTGCTCTTCCCATACGTCCTCGGGGCGTGCCCAAGGATCATATACCGTTACTTCAGTATGGAAGGATTCGAGCTGACGCACCACATCGGTAACCTTGGTATTGCGCACATCAGGGCAATTCTCCTTGAAGGTAATCCCCAGTACTAACACACGTGCTCTATGAATGGGAATTTCACGGGCGATCATCAGTTTGATAACCTGATCGGCTACATACTTACCCATGGAGTCATTCATGCGGCGACCTGCCAAGATAATTTCAGGGTGGTAGCCTACCTCTTGGGCTTTTTGGGCTAAGTAATAGGGATCTACCCCTGTGCAATGGCCTCCTACAAGCCCTGGGGAAAAGCGCAAGAAGTTCCACTTGGTTCCGGCAGCTTCCAATACAGCTTGTACATTAATATCCAATAGGTTACATATCTTAGCTAATTCATTGACAAAGGCAATATTGATATCCCGCTGGGAGTTCTCTATCACCTTGGCGGCTTCGGCTACCTTGATAGAGGGGGCTAAGTGAGTACCTGCTTCTATAACCGATTGGTAGAGAGTATTGACCTTTTGAGCCGTCTCAGGGGTGGAGCCTGAGGTGATTTTCAGAATATGTGCCACCGTATGGAGCTTATCCCCAGGGTTGATGCGCTCAGGGGAGTAGCCCACGAAAAAATCTTGATTGAACTTCAGCCCAGAGACACGTTCCAAGATAGGCACACACTCTTCCTCGGTACAGCCTGGATATACGGTAGATTCGTAGATGACGATATCTCCAACCTTGAGGTATTTGCCTACCACCTCACTGGCCGACTGTAGGGGAGCGAGTAAGGGGCGATGGTGCTTATCCACAGGAGTGGGTACCGTAACGATGAAGTAGTTACACTGGGCTAAGTCATCGGAATTATGGCTACAGTAAAGTCCTATTTGTCCTTCCTCCATCGTAGGATTGGTAGGGGCTAAAACGGCCTGAAGGAGGTTGGGGGCTACCTCAAGGGTGGTATCTTCCCCTCTTTGTAGGGCTTCCACACGTGAGGTTTTTTTGTCATAACCTACTACGGCATAGCGAGTAGCCAAGAGCCGTGCCAAGGGGAGGCCTACATATCCCAATCCGATAATCGCTATTTTAGGCTGCTTCATTGCGTCTTTCTTGATTTTTACTATAGTTTATATACCTTTTTCGTCTAAAAATTGTTGTAGAGAGATAAGGTCAGGGAAATTCACATCACGTGCCTTACTACCCTTATTGGCGCCTACCACACCGAGTACTTCCAACTGATCCATGATACGACCTGCACGGGCAAAACCTACCTCTAACTTGCGCTGTAGCATGGAGGTAGAACCCAGCTGACTGCTTACAACCAGTTCAGCGGCATCCTTCAGTAGTGGGTCTTTCTTACTCATATCTACTTCAATAGGGCCGTTTTCACCTCCTTCGCCTACATATTCGGGCAGTAGGAAGGCATCGGGGTAGCCGCGTTGGGAACCGATAAAGTTGGCAATACGCTCTACCTCAGGGGTATCCACAAAAGCACACTGGATACGTATCAGGTCATTACCTTGGGTATAGAGCATATCACCCTTACCGATAAGTCGTTGTGCACCAGGGCCGTCCAAGATGGTTTTGGAGTCAATAGACTGTGATACCTTGAAGGCTACACGGGCGGGGAAGTTGGCCTTGATAAGCCCTGTAATGACATTCACCGAAGGACGTTGGGTGGCGATAATCAGGTGAATACCTACGGCACGTGCCAGCTGTGCCAAGCGGGCTATAGGGAGCTCTACGTCCTTGCCTGCGGTCATGATAAGGTCGGCAAACTCATCTACAATTAGGACAATATAAGGCAAGAACCTATGTCCGTCGTTGGGGTTGAGCAGTCGTGCCTTGAATTTTGCATTATATTCCTTGATATTACGCACCATAGCATCCTTAAGCAGCGAATAGCGGTTGTCCATCTCTATACAAAGAGAGTTGAGGGTATTGACTACTTTGGTGGTATCGGTGATAATAGCCTCTTCGCTGTCAGGAAGTTTGGCCAAGTAATGTTTTTCTATCTTGTTGTAGAGGGTAAGCTCTACTTTTTTAGGATCTACAAGGACAAATTTCAGCTCAGCAGGGTGTTTTTTGTAGAGTAGGGAGGTAAGTACGGCATTAAGCCCTACCGATTTTCCTTGACCAGTAGCTCCAGCCATAAGCATATGCGGCATTTTGGCCAAATCAGCTACGAAAGTTTCATTGCTGATAGTCTTTCCAAAGGCAATAGGTAGTTCCATTTCTGCTTTTTGGAAATTAACAGAGCTAATTACCGAGCGCATAGGTACCATGGTAGCATTCTTATTTGGCACCTCTATACCAATGGTTCCTTTCCCTGGGATAGGGGCTATGATACGAATCCCCAAAGCAGCCAAAGAGAGAGCTATATCGTCCTCTAAGTTCTTGATACGGGACACCTTAACACCTTTGGCAGGTTGTATTTCATAGAGAGTAACTGCAGGGCCTATCACAGCGGTAATGCGGGAGATCTCTATTTTAAAGTCGCGTAGGGTCTGGATAATGGTGTTCTTGTTTTCCTCCAATTCCTCATCGTTGCGTACCACTCCTGCATTCTTGTATTCCTGAAGGAGATCTATAGGAGGAAACTGGTAGGACTTGAGTTCTAAGGTAGGGTCAAACTCCCCAAAATCTTCCACCAAGCGGCGGGCAACATCGGCGGGATCTACAGTGGCCTCTTGCTTAATCTCTACTTTGAAATCACTATCTTCTTCTCCCTCAAGCGTAGTGGGCTTCTCTGTAGGTTGGCGCTCTTCTTCGGGGTGCAGAAGTGGAATGTCATCTCGGTGGGTATAGACATCTATCTTTTTGTCAGTGGCTTGCCCATCTTCACTCTCTTGGAAGCCTGTAGGGTCAGCCACAAAGGATTCTTCCCCAGCTGACGGGGTCTCTGTAGGAGTTAAAGGGATAATTCTACCCTTACTATAGGTAGAAAAAGTAGGTTTTTTATGGTTTTTAATCCAGTTATTACCTGTATCTATTGAATTTTTTATCTTATCGGGGGTGATATGGAATCTTCCTACCAGATATACACAAAGTATAGCCAGCAGTACCAAGGCAGTACCTAAGTGACCTATGTAATCACTGAGAAAGGCATTGAGCTCATACCCGCCTATACCACTGAGAATAGTAGCATCGGAGGAAAAAAAACCAAAGGAAACCGAAAGGAAGAGCATCCATAAGATTCCCCAAAACCACTTGTTGAGCAGCTTGGTCTTGGTGTCCAAAATGAGCTTTAGGGCAGTGAGTGCCAAAAGGGCAAGTGGGATAAAGGTAGCAATACCGAACCCTCTGTATATAAATAGGTTGCCCACATAAGCACCTATCTTATTGAGGATATTCTGGGGTTGTATGCTTCTGTCAGAAAGTTCATTCAAAAGGCTCTGGTCTGCTTGCCAAGAGAAAATAAAGGAGATAAAAGCAGCACAGAGGCCAAGACATACAAACAAAAGAATCACACCTATAGAGACTTTCCGCTCCAATAGGGTATTTCGCTTGCCTTTGTTTTCTTTCTCTTTTCCTTTTTCTTTCTCAGTCTCTGGGGATTTGGTTTTTGCCATGGTTATGGACACATCTTAAGTTAAAAAACAGCTGCAAAAATACGAAAATAATGACAAGTGACAAATGACAAGTGACAAATCTTTTTAACAAATTAGTTACTTGTCACCTGTCATTAGTAATTAAAAGTGCCGTATTCGCTTTCTATAGTAACCTTTTTGTGGTCTGATTTCTCTACACGACCTACAATCTGGGCGTCTATATGGAAAGATTGGGAGATACGGATAATATCAGCAGCAATAGCTTCAGGCACATAGAACTCCATACGGTGGCCACAGTTGAACACCTGATACATTTCTTTCCAGTCAGTTTTAGACTCTTCTTGAATGAGTTGGAAGAGGGGAGGGACAGGGAAGAGGTTGTCTTTGATTACGTGCAGCTTATCTATGAAATGTAGGATTTTCGTTTGGGCACCTCCGCTACAGTGTACCATACCATGAATATCAGTAGGACTGTATTGGGAGAGGATTTGCTTAATCACAGGGGCATAGGTGCGGGTAGGGGAGAGCACCAAAAGACCTGCATTGAGAGGGTTTCCCTCAACAGCATCACTCAGCGCTTTGCTACCTGTATAGATAACTTCTTTAGGAAGCCCACCGTCATAGCTCTCAGGATATTTCTCAGCCAAGGACTTGGAGAACACATCGTGCCGTGCCGAAGTAAGGCCATTACTGCCCATGCCGCCATTATAGCTCTTTTCATAAGTAGCCTGCCCGAAAGAGGCCAAACCTACAATAACATCTCCTGCCTCAATACGTGCATTGTCAATTACTTGACTACGCTTGATACGTGCTGTAACAGTGGAATCTACAATAATGGTACGCACCAAATCGCCTACATCAGCGGTTTCCCCTCCTGTGGAGTGTATAGTAACCCCGTGCTGGCCAAGCTCCTCAATGAGTTCTTCTGTACCATTGATAATAGCGGCAATCACCTCCCCAGGAATCAGCCTTTTGTTGCGGCCAATGGTAGAGGAGAGCAGGATATGGTCGGTAATTCCTACACAGAGCAGGTCATCAATATTCATAATTAGGGCGTCCTGAGCGATGCCTTTCCATACAGAGAGGTCGCCCGTTTCCTTCCAATACATATAAGCGAGAGAGGACTTAGTACCAGCCCCATCGGCATGCATGACTAAGCAATATTCACTATCTCCACCTAAGTAATCGGGGATAATTTTACAAAAAGCCTTGGGAAAGAGTCCTTTATCAATATTCTTAATGGCGTTGTGAACCTCCTCTTTGGTGGCGGAGACCCCACGCATGGCATATCGGTTATCCATCTGAAGTAATGGTTTTTTAGCGGTTTTTACAAGTGCCAAAGGTAGTGAAAATACTTGAGATAGGCAATAAACTTTATAAATAAATATTTTAACTTCAAACCAACAAAAAATTAACACTATGTTATGTATATATAAAATAAAATTATTTTTGCTCTCTAATTTTTAACATAATTCACGATGAAAAGATTATTTCTCTTGGGGGGCCTTTCTCTTATTGGCCTCCACACAAGTTTTTGCTAAGGCAAAGATTCCTGTAGGAACTCGCCAAGTATTGGAAAAAGTATATGACTTGCCTGATACAGAAGAGTACCAAAAAGACAATAGCCATTTGGATATAGGGCGCTTGCATGAGGAGTTCAACATTGCCTATTTTCTTCCCCTTTGGGTGACAGAAGAACCCAAATTGGTTTTAATTGATCCCAAGGAAGAGGACGCCTTCTATGAGCTTAAGCAAGAGGATATGGATGCTATCTTGAAAGAAAACAACCTTGACGGAGAGAAACTTAATAAATTAGGTTTCTATACGCGTTATGGAGGAAAATTGGTAGCAGGACTGATTATTGCAGCACTTGTTTGGGGGGCTTTAGGACGTAAAAATAATTAATAGATCAAAAACATAATTCATTGTTTTTCTGTATTATAGAGGTGTGATATACTCATGCCTCTTTCTTTTTTTCATTAAAGAAAAAGATTTTGATGGTTCTTTCATAAAATTCCTTACCTTTGCACACAGAAACTTTCATAAAGACTTCTTGGGAAGACCAAGCCTATTGGAGAAAGATATTTTATATATAAACTATTGAAAATGAGTAAGTTTTTTTCTATTTGTCAAAAGATATTCAGTGGGATAGGGGTGCTTGCCATAGCCCTATTGCTTATCAATGCAGTGGCTTCTCCTGCTGAATCCGAAGTACCTACCCTTAGTGCGGACGACCCCATCATGGTAGAGGCGATTTCTGAAAGGGATAGCTTGCCTATGTATCAGATTCGTGCCTTTGACTTGCCTAAGAAGCTGGATTTCGCAGGTGAAGCAGTACCTTTGCACCTATCCGATGTCAGAGAACGTCTCGATAGGGAGCTGTTAGTCAATGTATATTGGCAGTCCAATGGGCTATTGCTTATCAAGCGAGCACATAAGTTCTTCCCGATTATAGAGCCGATCTTACACAAATACGATATTCCTAACGATTTCAAGTACTTAGCCCTGATAGAGAGCGGCCTAACGAATGTGGTTTCTCCCTCAGGAGCAGCAGGCTTCTGGCAGTTTATGAAGAACACCGCCAAAGAGTACGACTTGGAAATGGAGGATACGGTAGATGAGCGTTATCACTTAGAAAAAGCCACCGAAGCGGCCTGCCTATATTTGAAAAAAGCCAAAGAGGAAATGGGCAGTTGGACACTGGCGGCAGCCGCCTACAATGCAGGTAAGGCGGGTATCCGTAACCAACTGAGCAAGCAGGAGGTAAGTAGTTACTATGACCTGCACTTGAACAATGAGACCAGCCGCTATGTCTTCCGTATCTTGGCTGTTAAGGAGATTATGAGGAATCCAAAGAAATATGGCTTCTACTATAAGCAAGACCAGTTATATAACTTAGAACCCGTGCAGTATATCACTGTGGATTCTACCATAACCAACTTGGCTTCTTTTGCTAAGCTTTATAAGACCAATTACAAGACCATACGCCTGCTCAACCCTTGGATACGAGATTTCTCTCTCCAAAATAAGTCAGGAAAAACCTATGTAATCAAAGTACCTAAATAAAGTTTTAGTGGTCAGTTATTAGTGGTTAGTTTATGACAACTTTTCACTTTTCACCCACATACCCAGCTCCAAGTATTCGCTGGCTTTACTTTTCACTTTTCACTTTTCACTAATTTGATAGCAGCAACCAACATACATAAGAAATTCGGCCAAGTAGAGATTCTCAAGGGGGTGGATATCCAAGTGGAGAAAGCCCAAGTGGTCTCTATAGTAGGCGCTTCTGGGGCTGGCAAGACGACCCTACTACATATCCTCGGCACACTTGATACGATGACCGAAGCCGAGGGGAGTAGTCTTATTATCAATGGAGTAGATGTTAAAAAGCTCTCTGCTAAGAAGTTGGCACAATTCCGCAATGAGCATATAGGGTTTATATTCCAGTTCCACCAACTACTACCTGAGTTCACCGCCTTGGAAAACGTTTGTATTCCAGCCTTTATCAAGGGTACTTCACGCCAAGCCGCTGAGCATAGAGCGAAGGAATTATTAGATTATTTAGGTCTTTCCCATAGGCTCTCTCATAAGCCCGATGCGCTCTCAGGTGGGGAACAACAGCGTGTAGCTGTAGCCCGTGCGCTGATGAACCAGCCCGCAGTGATCTTTGCCGACGAACCCAGTGGTAACCTTGACTCGGAGAGTGCCCAGCAATTGCATCAGCTCTTCTTCTCCCTGCGCGATGCCTTTGCCCAAACTTTCGTCATCGTAACTCACAATACCCAGCTGGCACAAATGGCCGATAAGACTTTTACCATGCAAGACGGAAGACTAATGACTAATGATTAGTGACTAATGACTAACCACTGATGGCTAACAAAAAAAATAACGAAAAAAATTTGGTAGTTTCAATAAAAGTTCGTTACTTTGCACCCCGATAAAATAATGAACTAAAAAGTGATAAAATGGCACAAGTTTGTGAATTGACAGGTAAAAAAGCAATGGGTGGAAACAATGTTTCTCACGCCATGAACAAAACAAAGAGAAAATTTAAAGCGAATTTGACAACCAAGCGTTTTTATATTCCTGAAGAAGATCGTTGGGTAACCCTTCGTGTTTCTACAAGCGCTATCAAAACCATCAACAAAAAGGGAATTTCTGCGGTAATCAAAGAAGCTAAAAAACAAGGATTTATTAAATAACCTATAAAATTATATACCATGGCTAAAAAAGGAAATAGAATACAAGTAATCTTAGAATGTACTGAACATAAGGATTCTGGACTTCCAGGAACTTCAAGATATATCACTACTAAAAACAAAAAAAATACTCCAGATAGGTTGGAGCTTAAGAAATACAACCCTATCCTAAAGAGAGTTACCGTGCATAAAGAAATTAAATAAGTAATACTATGGCAAAGAAGACAGTAGCAACTTTACAGGGTAAATCTAAGCGATTGACCAAAGTAATCAAAATGGTGAAATCACCTAAAACAGGTGCTTATACTTTTGTAGAAGGTGTAATGGCTCCTGAATTAGCAGAAGAATTCTTAAAGAAGAAATAAGTAAGCCCCTTATAAGGGCTTTCTTGTTGTTTCCAGTTATAAAGATCATAACACAGCAGACTATTCATGGTATGTGAGTAGTCTTTTTTTGTTTCTAACCATGAAAAAAGCAGTGATTATAGGCTTAGGACTCATAGGGGGGTCTTTTGCCTTAGAACTCAAAAAACGCCTACAATACACTGTGGTAGGTATAGATAAAAACCCCGAACATGTGCAAGAGGCACTCGCCTTAGGGATTATTTCCCAAGCGGTGGATTACACAGCGCTTTCCGATGCCGATGTGGTACTGGTGGCTGTCCCTGTGGATCGTACAGCTGAGGTAGTCCGTGAGGCTTTAGACCATGTGGTCGAGAACACTTTGGTCATGGACGCAGGTTCGGTCAAGGCGCCTATCTGTGCCGAACTTGCCGAGCACCCCCGTCGCAGTCAGTTTGTGGCCGCTCACCCTATGGCAGGTACTGAACACTCTGGACCACAGGCAGCTCTCTACGACCTTTTTGACGGTAAGGTAATGGCCTTGTGCGAGGTGGAGAAGAGCAATTGGAAGCTCTTGGATAGGGCTTTGGATATTAGTAAAGCGCTCAATATGCGGGTAAAGATGATGTCGCCTACCGATCATGATCTTCACACCGCCTATGTCTCCCACCTCTCTCACGTGAGTTCCTTTATGTTAGGTAAGACCGTATTAGAGATAGAAAAGGACGAAGCCCAAATCTTTGATTTGGCCAGCACGGGTTTTGCCTCTACCGTTCGTTTAGCCAAGAGCCACCCACAGATGTGGACACCTATCTTCTTGGAAAACAAGGTCAATGTCCTTAAAGCCCTCACCGAGTACATCAAAAACTTAGAAAACTTCAAACACCTGCTCGAAACCAACCAAGCAGACGGTATTACCCAAGATATTAAAGAAGCCAACTATATACGTAAAATATTGAAATAGTAGTCAGAGGTCAGGCACTGACCTCTGACTACTGCTAAATACTTAACACCATTTTTTTATTGTATAAATTCTTACTTCTCACCCCTCTTTTCCTTGACTTCCCCTTTCTAAATGTTGTAATCTTATAGCGTCTTAGTGGTTGTTAATCATTATTGGCATTAATCATTAATCATTGCTGGCATTAATCATTAATATAAATTTCTCCGTCGCTCCAGTATTAGAAACTATATAATTGTAGTTAAGTATGCCAGCTTTCTTGCGTTGAATAACATCTGTGAAGAGAAAAGTAGCAATTTGGGTGAATTCTTCAGTATTTTTTATTGAAAAAACACCTTCACGATGGATAAGATCTTTGGCTTCGTTGAACTTATCGTAATTTTTACCAATAACAACAGGAATACTGAACACAGCAGGCTCTAAAATGTTATGCAAACCTTTGTTTCCCATGCCTCCACCTACATACGCAATCGCTGCATAACTGTAAATCTTGGTAAGTAGTCCGATTTTATCCACGATAAGTATTTCATAAGGGGAAAGATCTTTGTCTTCAACCTCAGAGAGTATAGCCACATGCTTGTGCAGACTATCTCTTAGTGCATGTATTTTCTCCTTGTCATGTACCTCATGGGGAGCGATGATGAATTTCATATTACCTTTATAAGCATTTAGGAAAGGTACATACACCTGTTCATCTTCCCGCCAGGAACTACCAAAAACCATACAAGGCGCCCCAGAGAGAAAGCGTTCTATGAAAGGCAGCTTATTGTCACGAGAGAGAATCTCCATCACACGATCAAAACGGGTATCACCACTTACAGTAACATTGGTAAGTCCTATGGATTGCAAAAGAAGTTTGGCGTTTTCATTCTGTACAAAAAAGTGAGTGAAGCAAGAAAGCACCGCACGCATACCCCAACTTCTTTTCTTGAAGAACAGCTGATCTTTGCGGAATACGCCTGAGACCAAATAAGTAGGAATACCTCTGTCTTTTAGAGCAAGCAGATAGTTCGGCCAAAACTCATATTTGACAAAGATAGCCATCTGAGGGTGTAGTAGATTTAGAAAGCGATTCACTCGCTTGGGTAGGTCAAGTGGTAAGTAGAGGATTACATCGGCCTCTTTGCTATGCTTCTTGGCTTCGTAGCCTGAGGGGGAAAAGAAAGTAACCACGAGTTTTTTCTCAGGATATAGCTCTCTGAGGCGCTTGAGTATAGGCAGTCCTTGTTCGTATTCGCCTAAGGAAGCCGCATGTAGCCAAATCACCTGATCATCAGCACCTATATGGGTTTGCAAGATCCGAAAGCTCTCTCGGCGTCCTTTGTAGAAGAGTCTGATTTTTCGGTTGAATACAGCCAGTAAGGGTAACATACAGGCGACCCAGCGAATGGCAAGAGTGTAGAGAAAATTCATGAGGTGAAAAATTTTACAAATGTACATATTTTTTGCTGAGTGAGAAAATAAAAATTATTTTTTTGTGAAGACTGCTATTTGATATTTATTTATTACCTTTGTACCTTAATTGAAAAAGCATTGATATGAAAAGAACATGTGCTTTATCTGTATTGGCTTTGGCCTTTGTTGCATGTAACAACAGCACGCCTGAGCAGACCGATGACACGGCTGAAGATTCCACAACTCCTCAACAGGAAATGTTGGAAGGGGGTGACAGAGATGAGCATGGCTGTATAGGCAGTGCAGGCTACTTGTGGAGTGCCCTCCGTGGGGAATGTGTCCAAGTCTTTGAAGTAGGTACTCGTCTTAATCCTATGGATGTGGAGCAGGAAGAGGCTGTAATCAGTGCTTTTATTGTCTCCAAAGAGGGTGACAACAGCCAAGTAGAGTTATTTATCACAGGTGAAGACCAGAATCCTATTCTAAAAAAGGAAGCTGATGGCACTTTCAAGAATGGTAGATACACCTACAACGCTCAAACCAATGAACTTTTCGTGGACGGAAAAGTAGCGTACAAACAGTAATCAATGATTAATGCCAGTAATGATTAATACTAACAATAGTTAATTAATCATTAACCATTAATCATTAGTCATTAATCATTAATCATTATCAAAATGCTTCTCTTTTTTAAAAACACACAAAATACTATCTATGCCGTTGCTACGGAGGCGTCCTTGAGTGAGGTGAACCTTGGCAAACTCAAATGGCTCTTTGGCAATGCCGAACAACTCAGAAGTGAGACCCTTGAAGGAACTTTTATAGGGCCTCGTGCAGCTATGGTTACCCCTTGGAGTACCAATGCGGTGGAGATTACCCAGAATATGGATATTCAGGGCATCAGCCGTATAGAGGAGTTTCACGAGGTAGCGGCCGACTTTACTGACTTTGACCCCATGCTCTTTGAAAAATATAAGGGCTTAGGACAAGATATATTTACTATAGCTATAGAACCGCTCTCCACTATTGAGATTGATGATATTGCTGCCTACAACCAGCAGGAGGGACTCTCCCTTAGCTCTGAAGAGGTGGCATATTTGGAAAAACTCTCTAAGCAGTTGGGGCGTAAGCTCACTGATTCAGAGGTGTTTGGCTTCTCGCAAATCAACTCTGAACACTGTCGTCATAAGATATTCAATGGTACTTTTGTCATAGACGGAGAGCAGCAACCTTCTTCGCTTTTTAAGCTTATCAAGAAAACTTCCCAGACCCACCCCAATGGTATCGTCTCTGCCTATAAGGATAATGTGGCTTTTATCAAGGGGGCTACCGTGGAACAGTTTGCCCCTAAGAGTGCGGACAAGCCTGATTTCTACCAAGTGCAGCCCTTTGAGGCGGTACTCTCTCTCAAGGCGGAAACGCACAACTTCCCCACAACAGTGGAGCCATTCAACGGAGCGGCTACAGGTTCAGGAGGAGAGATTCGTGACCGCTTGGCAGGCGGACAAGGGTCATTACCACTGGCGGGAACAGCAGTCTATATGACAGCTTACCCACGCTTGGAGGAAGATCGCCCTTGGGAAAAGGGTATGGCTGAGCGCGCTTGGCTCTACCAAACACCTATGGATATACTGATTAAGGCTTCCAATGGGGCAAGTGATTTTGGTAACAAATTTGGTCAGCCACTCATCGCTGGTTCTGTCTTTACTTTTGAGCATGAGGAGGGCGGACGCAAATTAGGCTTTGACAAGGTAATCATGCAGGCAGGGGGCGTGGGCTATGCCAAGGCTTCCCAAGCTATCAAACATATTCCCCACGAAGGGGATAAAATTGTGATCCTTGGTGGGGATAACTATCGTATTGGTATGGGAGGCGCAGCTGTCTCCTCGGCCAATACAGGGGCTTTCGGCTCTGGGATTGAGCTGAATGCTATCCAGCGCTCTAACCCTGAGATGCAAAAGCGTGTGGCTAACGCCATTCGTGCCCTTGTGGAATCCAAAGAAAACCCGATTGTCTCTATCCATGATCATGGAGCTGGCGGACACCTCAACTGCCTTTCCGAACTGATAGAGGAGACAGGGGGGCGTATCAACTTGGATGCGCTTCCAGTGGGCGACCCGACTCTTTCCGATAAGGAGATCATCGGCAACGAATCCCAAGAACGTATGGGCTTGGTATTGCCAGAAAAGGCTTTGAACGAGCTTAAGGCGATTGCTGAGCGCGAACGAGCCCCTATGTATGAGGTGGGAGAGGTAACTGCCGATAAACACTTTAGTATCACCTCCCAAAAGAAAGGTTCCCGCCCTATGGACTTAGACCTCTCTGCCCTCTTTGGCAGTTCGCCCAAAACGGTGATGACGGACAAAAAAGTGTCTGTTCAGTATGAGGATCTTACCTATTACCCCAGCCAAATATACACCTATCTAAACCAAGTGCTACAGCTTGAAAGTGTAGCTTGTAAGGACTGGCTGACCAACAAGGTGGATCGCTGTGTGGGGGGCAAGGTGGCCAAGCAACAATGCGTAGGAGCACTCCAACTACCTCTGAACAACGTGGGGGTAATGGCACTTGACTATCAGGGCAAAGAGGGTATTGCCACCAGTATCGGCCATTCGCCCTTAACCGCCCTTATCAACCCTACCGCAGGTAGCCGCAACGCCATAGCGGAGGCTTTGACCAATATCCTTTTTGCTCCTTTGGAAAATGGACTGGCGGGTGTTTCTCTTTCAGCCAATTGGATGTGGCCTTGTCGCAACCTTGGCGAAGATGCTCGTTTGTACGAAGCTGTACAAGCAGCCTCCGACTTTGCTATAGAGCTGGGTATCAATATCCCTACAGGTAAGGATTCCCTTTCTATGAAACAAAAATATCCCGATGGGGGCGATGTGATGGCCCCTGGTACGGTGATCATCTCAGCTGCTGCCCATTGTACCGATATACAGAAAGTGGTAGAACCCGTATTGAAAAGGGACGGCGGTGCGCTCTATTATATCAATTTCTCTGGTGATGACTATCAGTTGGGTGGTTCGGCCTTTGCACAGATATTAGGTAAAGTAGGAGCTACAGCGCCTACCGTGAAGGATGCTGCTGAGTTTAAAAAGGTTTTCAATGCCGTACAAGCGCTCATCAGCGAAGGGAAGATACAGGCAGGACATGATGTAGGCAGTGGGGGACTTATTACCACCCTCTTGGAGATGTGCTTTGCCGACAATGAGTTGGCTGCCGAGATTGACCTAACGGCTTTAGGGGAAGAGGATCTTCTCAAAGTGCTCTTTGCCGAGAATGTAGCCGTGGTACTCCAAGCGGATCAATCCATTGAGGACGATCTCAAGGCTCAAGGGGTTCGCTATGCTAAGATAGGAAAAGTGACCCAAGGTGAGGAGCTAATCCTTACACATCAGGGACAAACCTATAGGTTCAATATAGCCGAGTGCCGCGATGTATGGTATTTGACCTCTTATCTGTTAGACAAACAACAAACGGCTAATGACAAGGCTACGGAGCGTTACCAAAACTACTCCGAACAGCCTTTGCAATATACTTTCCCTGCACATTTTACAGGGGAAAAACCAGTGAGACCTCAGGGCAAGCGACCTGTGGCTGCCGTTATCCGTGAGAAGGGTAGCAACTCCGAACGAGAAATGGCCAATGCGCTCTATTTGGCAGGCTTTGATGTGAAGGACGTACATACAACCGACCTGACCTCTGGCCGTGAGACCCTCGAAGATGTACAGTTTATAGGTGCCGTAGGAGGCTTCTCTAATTCCGATGTACTGGGTAGTGCCAAGGGTTGGGCGGGTGCCTTGCTCTATAATGAAAAGGCAAAGAAGGCGCTGGACAATTTCTTTGCACGCCCCGACACGCTTTCTGTGGGGATTTGCAATGGCTGCCAGCTATTTATGGAATTGGAACTGATTAATCCCGAACATAGCGAGCATGGCAAGCTAAGGCACAACGATAGCCATAAGCATGAAACGGGCTTTGTCTCAGTAACAATTCCTGAGAATAACTCGGTGATGCTTTCTACTTTGGCAGGGACTACCTTAGGGGTATGGATCTCCCATGGTGAGGGTAAGTTCTATCTGCCTATGGAAGAAAAGGATTATAATATAGTGGGCAAATATACCTATGAAGGATACCCAGCCAATCCGAATGGCTCTGACTATCAGGTGGCTATGCTCTGTGATAAGACAGGCAGACACTTGGTAACTATGCCACATATAGAGCGCTCCGTATTTCCTTGGCAATGGCCTTATTATGTAGGGCTAAGAGGAGCGGTAACCCCATGGCTGGAAGCCTTTGTCAATGCTCGTAAGTGGATAGAAGCTCAAAATGCACAATAGCCGATGGAACGTATATTGGTGATATATTACTCCCAATCGGGTCAGCTCAAACAGATAGTGGATCACTTTGTGACTCCTTTCGTAGGGGCAGGTATATCGGTGGATTACTATGAGATAGAAATGGAAATCCCCTTTCCCTTTCCTTGGAACAATGAGGCTTTCTTTGGGGCTTTTCCAGAGTCTTTCCTCCAGATTCCCCAGCCAATAAGGCCTGTACCTGCCGCCATAATGGAGCAGCAGTATAGCCTTGTTGTCTTGGCTTATCAGGTGTGGTACCTATCGCCCTCTATCCCTATAACCTCGTTCCTCAAGAGTGAGCAGGCCGCACATCTGCTTAGTGGAAAGCCTGTAGTTACCCTCTCTGGTACGCGCAATATGTGGATCAAGGCTCAAGAGAAAATTGGGCAAATGCTCCAAAAGTATAACGCACCTATAGTGGCCAATATCGCTCTGACGGATAGGCATCATAATCATATCAGCGTACTGACTATTGTTCATTGGCTCTTTACAGGGAAAAAAGATAGGTATTTTATTTTCCCAAAAGCAGGTGTTTCTGACAAAGATATTGCCAGCACTACCCAATATGGAGAAATTGTATTAAAGCACAAGCAAAAGAGAGATTACAGCCCTGCTTTGCAAAAAGAGATTGTCGCTCAGGGGGGCGTACAGGTAAAGCCCTTCCTGCTCTCGGCCGAGAAGAAAGCCAATCGCCTCTTTGGTATATGGGCAAGGCTCATTTACGGAAGCCCCCGCCGAAAGTTCCTTCTCAAGTGCTTTCATGCCTATTTATACTTTGCCATATGGATACTCATGCCTATTGTCTGGCTATTCTATTGGCTTACTTATCCGTTTTTCTATAAGAAAATCAGCCGCCAGGTACTCAATGTTCAGCAGTAGTCAGTTACTAATCACTAACCACTAATCATTAATCATTAAAAAAGATGTCCGAAAATAAGCAATCTTTTATCCAAGCAATAAAGTCCTTTACCCCTACTTTTTGGGTGGTGAATTTCCTACAAATTGTAGAACGTGGTGCATGGTTTGGTGTTTTTGCAGTCTTAGGGCTTTATTTGGTAGCCTCCACTGATGAGGGAGGGCTGGGATTAAGTCATATACAAAAAGGAAATATATTGGCCAATGTAACAGCTATTCAGTATTTACTTCCTCTTTTCTTTGGGGTGATTGCCGACCGTATCGGTTATAAGCGTTCTCTTATAATTGCTTTTGTGATTATTGGAGTAGGCTACTACCTCATGGGGACAGTGGATAGCTATTGGGCGATTTATTTGGCGTTCCTCTTTGCTGCCATAGGGGGGAGCTTCTTCAAGCCTGTGGCTTCTGGAATTATCGCTCGCACTACCGATGAGAAGACCAATACCATGGGCTTTGGCCTCTTTTACCTAATGGCCAACATAGGGGGCTTCTTCGGCCCTGCATTCTCCTCCTACCTGCGTACCACTATGGGCTGGCGTATTATCTTCCTACAAGGGGCTGCGATGATCTTAGTCAATCTCTTAGTAGTGCTTTTTTTCTATAAGGAGAAAAAAGTCAATAGGGAATACAATGTCCCTATCTTTGACGAGATAAAAGGTTCTTTCCACAATATCATAGAGGCACTCAAGGATACCAAGCTCTCGGTGCTTCTGATTCTGATGGTGGGGTATTGGCTGGTCTATAACCAACTTTTCTATACCTTGCCCAACTTTATAGAGGAATGGGTAGATTCCTCCACTCAAAGTGCTTGGATCAATAAGTATATTCCTTTCTTAGGGACAACCCTTACCGAGAACGGACAAGTCAAGGCTGAATGGTTTGGCAATTTGGACTCGGTGATGATTATCATTTTCCAAGTGCTTATCTCTTATATAGTTATGCGAATGAAGCAGGTCAATGCCATGATTCGTGGTACAGTGATTGCAACCCTTGGGGTGGTGCTTACTTTCGTTTTTAACAATGTATGGTTTACTATTATAGGCACTGCAATTTTTGCCATTGGGGAAATGATGGTAGGCCCTACCCTCTATGCCTATGTGGCGCAGATCACCCCCAAGGGAAAGGAAGCGCTCTATCAGGGAACTTTGTTTCTGCCTGTGGCAGCGGCCAATTACCTCATAGGCTTTGTTACAGGCAACCTCTACCAGCTTTGGTCGGATAAGTATTCCCTCCTCCAGCGGGAACTTGCCTCTCGCCAGATAACTCTTCCTGAGGGATTGAGTAAGCGACAGTTCTTTGAACAGGCACAGGAGAAACTCCAAATGACCCATACCCAGCTCACTGAGTATCTTTGGAATACCTACCAGCCCAATAAGCTGTGGTATATAGTGTTAGTTATGGGTGCCTTTACAGCTATTTCTGTCTTTATCTATAACAAAATCGTCGTGAAAAAACAGTAGTTAGTGGTTAGCAGTCAGTAACAAACTTCTAACCATTAATCATTAACCATTAATCATTATCTTTGATGACTGAACAAAAAAAATCTTATACACAAACCCTCAAATCATTCTCCTCTACCTTTTGGGTTGGGAATTTACTACAACTAACGGAGCGTTGGGCTTATTTTAGTATCTTTTCACTGCTTGCTCTCTATTTGGTAGCAGGTACTGATGAGGGGGGCTTAGGCCTTACCCATACCCAGAAGGGAAATATCATGGCGCATATTACCGCTATTCTGTATCTCTTGCCATTGTTCTTTGGGGTAATTGCCGATAGGATTGGTTACAAACTCTCTTTGCTTATTTCTTGTATCATCATGGGAGCAGGCTATTATCTGATGAGTGTTGCCAGTAGCTATTGGGATACCTATTTTGCTTTTCTCTTAGCTTCTGTGGGGTGTAGTTTTTTTCGTCCTGTAGTACAAGGGATCATAGCACGCCATACCGATGAGGGTAATAGCACCTTAGGGTTCGGTTTTTTCTATATGATGGGTAATATAGGGGGTCTATTAGGGCCTGCCATGTCGTCCTACCTGCGTACTACTATGGGGTGGAAGGTGATTTTTATACAGGCAGTGGTGGTAATTATCTTTAATCTTATCGTGATTCTCTTTTTCTATAAGGAACCCAAAGCGGAAAGAAAATACAATATCCCCTTACTAACCGAGATAAAAGGCTCTGTACAGAACATAGTTGGAGCCTTAAAAGATAAGAAACTAACAATACTGTTGCTTCTTATGGTAGGCTTTTGGACAGTTTTTAATCAATTGTTCTATACTTTACCCAATTTTATAGAAGATTGGGTGGATTCCTCTAAGCAAAGTGATTGGATCAATCGTAATATATCTTTTTTGGGAACTACTTTTACCGAAAACGGACAAATAAAAGCGGAATGGTTTGGCAATATAGACTGTATAATGATTATCCTAACCCAGATGTCTATTTCCTATTTTGTGATGAAAATGGATCAGGTCTCAGCCATGATTCGTGGAACCATAGTGATGACCATAGGGGTTACCCTTACTTTTATGTTTAAGGAAGTTACTTTTACAGTATTGGGAACAGCTATTTTTGCCATAGGGGAAATAGCCGTAGGGCCTACCATTTCTGCCTTTATAGCAAAAATCACCCCTAAGGGAAAGGAAGCGCTCTACCAAGGAACCTATTTCTTACCTATAGCGGTGGGCAGCTATATTACAGGTTTTTTCTCAGGAAACTTATATGATAAGTGGTCAGATAAGCATTCTTTGCTTAAAATGGAAATGGACAAACGGGCGATCACCTTACCTGAAGGCCTCAACAAAAAGGAATACTTTGAACAAGCCCAAGAAAAGTTACACCTCTCTGCTACAGAGCTTTCAGACCTATTATGGAACACATATCACCCTAATAAGTTTTGGTATATAATCTTCGCAATGGGTATACTTACCGCCTTTTTTATATACCTCTTTAACCGTTACCTAAAAAAGTCCACTAACCACTAATCACTAATCACTAATAACTAACCTACCCCCTAATGCCTAAATACCTCTTTTGGCTACTTTGGAGAGCATGGTTTTATATATTGGTAACCACTCTTATAGTACTCTTATTGCCTCTCTTGTTCCTGCTTACTGCACATAGGCAGTGGTATCGCGCCTTGTATTGGGTTATGCGACACCTATGGGCAACTCCTATCCTTTATGCCATGGGCTTTTTGCCCAAGATCAGAAGGGAATATAAGGTACCTAATGACCATAATAGCTATATGCTCGTGGCCAATCACTGTAGTATGATGGATATTATGCTGATGTTCTATTGCAGTGAGAATCCTTTTGTGTTTGTAGGGAAAAAGGAATTAGCGGCCTTGCCTTTGTTTGGCTACTTCTACAGGCGGGTGGCTATATTAGTGGATAGGAAAAGCCCTCAGAGTAGAAAGCAGGTCTATTCTCAGGCTAAGGAGCGTATAGCCGATAAGCTAAGCATTTGTATTTTTCCCGAAGGGGGTGTTCCCGATGATGAATCGATTGTCTTGGATAGCTTTAAGGACGGGGCTTTTCGCATTGCTATAGAGTGCCAAATTCCCATAGTGCCTATGGTCTTCTACGATGCTAAAAAGCGCTTTCCTTTTCGTTTCTTTGCAGGTAGTATGGGCGTTATGAGGGTAGATGTATTAGCTCCTATCTACACGCAGGGCAAAACCCTTGAGGACAAAGATGCCCTACGAGAAGAGGTACGTACCCTCATACTACAACGCCTAACCAATAATACTCATTAGTCAATCAGCTCATTGTCTCATTGACAATCATCTTAGTGGCTAAGATATGCTTGCACAGACCGCGATTTGTCTGGTGATTGGTATACCAGTTGCAGGTACATTGGGCATGGTCGCCATCTATGATGACTGTATGGGTAACACCTCCTGTACCTTTTACGTGGGCTTTGACAAAATCATCGTGCTGTTCTATGATCTGTACCTCGTCATTCTTAGTGAGTTTCTTAGCATTTTCCAAACGTGGATTGAGGCTTGCCAAGCGCTCTGGCTTGAAGGGCAAGCGGCGATAGAAATAATTCCTATCCAAAAGATTATAGCCCAATAGACCTATACTAGACAAGGAGGCTTGCAGCGTATTCATAGTTCCCAAATTAATATCGTTCTCAATAGAAACCATAGTAGGGGAGAATACCTCATTGGTTTTGAAGAAGTTGTTGATACCTACCAGCCACTCCATAGGCACATCTTCTATCATATTTTCTAAATAGCGTCCATCTCCTGAAAAACCGCGATATACATTGTCCGAAAGTAAGAAAAGCATCTCTACTCCCTTGAAGTTGAGCACAAAAGCTACTGTTTGTTCATTGGGATTACGGTAGATAAAAAGGCTATCGGCAAGCAGTAGTAAGCCCTGCAAGAGGTTCAGGCGGTGTGCGCCTCCTATCTTGATAGCTCCAGCAGTAGGGGTAGGGGCAAAGGCATAGCTGACACCCCGCTTGACTAAGTAATAATCGGTCTTTACCGCTTGTTTGGGCAAGGAGCGGAAGAGCTGTATAGCCTCGGCCTTATTCAGGCGATAGGATAGTTCCATTTCTGAAAGATACACCTGTACATTGCCCAATCCCTTAATCCATCGGTTGGGGAGGGTTACTTTCTTTTCTACTGTTTTATGCTTATCAGTGATAAAGTGGGTTTGTTTTTGTCCCACGCCCAAGATCATTTGCTCCGAGGCGGTTACGGCATTGAAAGCACGTACAGTAGCATCATTGAAATCAATATTGGTACAGCCGCTTTTGATAAATTCCCCATCGAGTACCTCATTATGGAGTGATACACGTGCATATACACTATTGCAGGAGGAAAACGCCTCAAAAAGCAGCTGTTGATTCCCTACCGATATGATAGGGTCGCGCAGCTTGGCCAACACCCCAGGGGCAATAGCGAATTGGGAAGCTACTGTTTTAGCCAGCGTAGCCAAGCACTTAGCCACCACAAAGGGTTGGGTGATATTACCCCAAAAAAAGCAAGGTACTGTATTGTCTTCCTTCAGTTCCGAGCAGTGGGAAAAGATAAAATTCTTTTGGTGTGCCGTCCCCTCTTCTATCACAGAGGCAAACGGATAAGCGTATTGAAAATCATTCATTTCTAATTATTAATCGTTAATTATTCGTAAAAACAAGCAACTAGTCATTAGTCACTGGTCATTAATCATTATCTCATTAAAAGAAGTGCCGTCTAAGTAGCCTTTTATTCCATCTCTTTCAAAGCGATAGAAAGAAGCGCTTACTTGCTCCAAATGGTCATAGATAGGGTCTTTTTGGGGAGGATAGAACCCCTTTTTACCCTCTTTCTCTATATAAAAGAAAGGCTGATGGTTAAAAGTAGCATGATAGTATATCGCATCATAAGCTATAGGGAGCAGCTCACGTCCTGTGATTTTTTCATCTTTCCCTTCAGTGAAGTTGTATATATAAAGGCCTTTACAACCATTTTTCTCAACAGAAAGATAGACTTGAACTGTGTTGTCATTCCCTTTGATAGCTTCTAATTTTTGTACCTTCTCATCGGGGGAGCGGTCAGTAAGCAGGAGCTTATAAACTCCAAAAGTTCTTTCAAGGCTATAGCTTGTATCTTTATACTTTATAAGAGAATAGTCCCAACTTCCTGTACCACACATGGGGATATTAGTATCGGGGAATTCTTTTACCGCTTGGCTAAAGACATTGTAATAATTGACCCCATGTTCGTTAAGCACTTCCACTCCTTTGTCATAGAAGTGAGCAGCTTTCACTGTCCCTACGTTCATTTTTTGATGATACCCGTTATAGATGTCTATATCCTTGCCATCTTCAGCTATGATGATATAGCCATTTGTAGATATATAAGGGTAGGACTTAGGGAGTAACTTTTGTCCAAAGTGATTGATAAGGTTGCACCTGCCTCCCTCACAGACTTTCAGAAAGGAATTGATGGGATTATGGTCTAAATCAATGCAATAATTAACCTCCGTAGCAACCTCCTCCAAACGGCCATAATAGGGGAAAGTGAGGGTTTGCTCCTCAAGTGGAATAAAGCTATAGATAGGTGGGTCTCTCTCCACATCAGGGTTTTCTATCAGAGGGCAATAGAAGTAGGCTCTTTTGCCAGCGCCAAAGTCCATGGTAAGTACGCCAAAGTCATAGAGGTAGTATTCACGCTTTCTACTTATAGTGGGATTGCTTAGGAAAGATTTTGTGCCTTGAGCCGTTGGTATTTGATAGCAAAAGGCTCCTTTTTCCTTACCTTCTCTTAGAGCTTGCCAGGCAATAGTAGAGGGGTTTAAGAAGCGAAAAATATCTGTAAGGTTTGATTTCTCGGTTTTGATGGTCCATACCTTCCCCTGAAAATCACTATACAAGGTAGGGCGAATAGCTTTGGTATAGATAAGAATTTTGTTCTTTGAAATTGTTTTTAAAGAAAGGGTTTTGTTTTGTGGCTTCCAAAAAGCACTATAGGTCTTATAAGGTCGGTTAAACTTATTGCGTTCTGTATAGGTTTTTTCAGTTGTAAACGCCAAATCATAAGCAATAAAAGACGTCCCTTTCTGCTGATAGAAAGAGGTTTTCCCATCGGTAGTGTCCAAGGCAATTACATCTATCTGCTCGGAGGGGAGGATATATTCCCCAGGCAGTAAGGGTGCTATATAGGACAAAAGGAAAGAGAGTACAAGCATGATTTAGTTTTGAGTGCAAATATAGGATATAATTGGCAAAATAGCAAATTAGTAAACAAACAAATTAACTTATTGTATTATTAACATCAAAAGATAGACATAAGAAAATCAATAAGTTAATATGTTTGACAAAAATATTTTTGTATCAGATATAAAAAAAAGGGAGTTTTTTGTTTGTTTTATTCGTGAAAAAACGTATTTTTGTGGCATAAATACGTATTTTTATTCATTAAATGGCTTATATAGGTTTTTGTAAAAATATAGTAACACTAAAATAACAGTCAAATATTTATTAATAAGCTATTTAAAAAACACCTCTAATAGCATTTTTAAACTGTTAAACAATTTGGAATATGAACAACAAAAAAGGATTACTATTGATTTTAGTCTTCTTCCCTTTATGGCTTTTAGGCCAAGAGATGAAAATAAAAGGGAATGTCAAGGACGATGAAGGCTCAGGTATGTTGGGCGTTTCTGTGGTGGTCAAAGGGACTACCAAGGGAGTGGCTACGGACAACGACGGTAACTTTGAACTAAAAGTGAACCGAAACGATGTGCTTGTGTTCTCAAGTGTGGGTTATGTGACACAAGAGGTAAAAGTAGGGAAAAACACCCATCTAAAGGTGGTGATGCTTCCCGATGTACAGGAACTCGTAGGATTTGAGAAGGTAGCTGTAGCCTATGGTACAGCCGATAAGAAATCCTTTACAGGTTCTATGGCTACTGTGAAAGCCGAAGAGATACAGAACAAACAAACTACCGACGTGGCCAAGGCGCTCGAAGGGAGTGTCTCAGGGGTACAGATCTCTACTTCCACAGGGCAACCTGGTTCCAGCAGTAGTATCCGTATCCGTGGGATTGGCTCTATCAATGCCAATAGTAACCCTCTCATTATTGTAGATGGGGTACCTTTCGCGGGGAGCTTGAGTGCTATTAACAACAACGATATTGAGTCGGTCAATGTGCTTAAGGATGCGGCTTCTTCTGCTCTATATGGGGCACGTGGTGCCAATGGGGTGGTGATCATCACGACCAAATCAGGAGCACGAGGCAAGCTCTCCATACAAGTGGATACACGTGTAGGGTTCAACTATCGCGGTATTCCTGAGTATGACATCATTAAGTCTCCTGCCGAATATTACGAGACCCTCTGGAATGCGCTCTATAACCAAAGCTATTTCCAAGCCAGAGGGGGTGGGGATGCGGCTGCTGCGGCTGCTTTTGCCTCCAAAAACCTTATCCCTAATGTGGGAAGGGGCTACAATATCTATGATGTACCAGATAACCAACTGGTAGGTGCCGACGGAAAGCTCAACCCTCAGGCAACAATACGCTACAAGGATGCTGATTTTAACAACTGGGAAAAAGCCTTATTCAACACTCGTGTACGTAAGGAACATAACCTAAGCCTTACCAAAGGAACAGAGTTCAACAGTTTCTACTTCTCCCTTGGTTACTTAGGCGATGAGGGGTATAACCTCAATTCTTACTTTAACCGTTATACCATGCGCTTCTCTTACAAAGGAGAAATAGCCCCATGGCTCAAGGTTAATACCTCTTCTATGCTCTCTCATACGCAAAAACAAGGGACAGAGAAACAAAACTCTTATTCCAACCCATTCTCTTGGACACGTAATATAGCTCCTATCTATCCTGTATATAGGCATGATGACAATGGTAACCCAACAGGAGAGTATGACTTTGGGGAATCACGTAAGTATAACGAAAATACCAACCCTGTAGCTACACAGAATGAAGATATTGACCTATATAAGGACTACTATTTCAACCAAGCACTTTCCTTGGATATGACTATTGTAGAGGGATTGAAGCTCTCCACTACAGGGAATTTCTATGGGGATTTCTATAATTCCAACGAATATACAACCCCTATAGGAGGTGCAGGAAAGACTTATAACGGGTCATCTACTAAGTATAGCTCCAATGATATAGTGATGACCTTCAACCAACTCCTAAGGTATAACAAGGATTGGACTGATTATGCCCTAGAAGCTCTCTTAGGACACGAAACTTATAAAAAACGCTTGGGTACTATGGCAGGAACCAAGAATAATTTCGTGGATCCGAGCAATTCCGCCTTTGACAATGCAGCAGTGACCACAGCTCTTTCGTCCTATGACCGTACCTATGCTGTGGAAGGCTACTTCGGTCAGCTCAACGGAAACTACAAACAGAAGTATTTCCTCTCTGCCAGCTTACGTCGCGATGCTTCTTCGGTATTTGCGCCTGAAAACCGCTGGGGTACTTTCTGGTCAGTGGGTGCTTCATGGCTCTTGAGCAATGAGAAATTCTTTGAAAAAGTAAGCCTTATCAATAGCTTGAAGCTCAAAGCCAGCTATGGGGTACAGGGTAATGACTATATCTACCTACCTGGAACCAGCACTCGTTCTTATACTCCTTATATGTCCTTGTACAGTGTGAGCTCTGATGGTAAAAATCCAGGGCTTAAGGCACTCTACAAAGGTAATAGAAATATTACTTGGGAAGAGAGTGGCAACTTCAATACAGGGGTGGAAGCTGCCTTATGGGATAATCGTCTAACGATAGATGTTGACTTTTTCTACAAAAAGACTAATGATTTGTTATTTAATATGCCTGTACCTGCCTCTACTGGTTTTACCTCCGAACCTCGCAATGTGGCGGATATGAAGAATCAAGGAGTTGAGTTCTCCATAGGGCTAACTCCTGTGAAGACAGATAGAGTTACTTGGACTTTCAATTTCAACGGCTTACACTATAAGAATACAGTTACAAGACTTCCTGATGAACTCAGAGAAAAGGGCTTTACTCGTGGTAACCAGATTATGAAAGAGGGAGGAAGTATCTACGACTTCTATATGGTCAAATGGGGTGGAGTAAATCCTGATAATGGAGATGCCCAATACTGGATTAAGAATATGACTACAGGAGAGTATGAGCTAAAGCAAAGTGCTGATTATGAGTCTGTCAATAGCTTGCAGTATGCAGGTAGCGCCATACCTGATTTGCAAGGAGGTTTCGGTACTACGCTACATTTCTATAACTTTGATTTGGCATTACAGTTCTCTTACCAGTTGGGAGGTAAGTTCTATGATTCTCAGTATTTAGGACTTATGCAGACAGGTGGGAATGGCGGAGGCTGGCATACCGATATTCGCAAGCGCTGGACACCAGAGAACCGCAATACCGATGTACCTCGCCTACAATTCAATAGCCAAAATATAGTAACCACTTCTGATCGTTTCCTTATAGATGCCTCTTATCTTTCCTTAAGAAACTTGAGCTTGGGCTATACCTTTGCTCCAGAGGTAACTGAAAAACTAAAATTAAGCAGATTGCGCTACTATATCTCTGCCGATAATGTGTATTTGTGGAGCAAACGCCAAGGCTTAGATCCTCGTGCAAGTATAGGAGGAACCAACACCTATGCGGTATATAGTCCTATTCGTACCGTTTCTATGGGATTATCTGTTACTTTTTAAAATTTTGACCTATGAAAAAAGAAATAAAGAAAATAGCTTCCATGGCCCTACTCTCTGTTTTGTTTGTAGGGTGTGCTAAGGACTTTTTTGACCCAGAGGTGAATGAATATTTGACCGACCAAAGGAAAAAAGAACTCCAAGGCAATGCAAAAAACAAAAAACAACTCTTGGAGATAGAACTCAGAGGGATTTATAATAACAATGCTGCTACCCAGAATTCCAACCACGATGGTTTTGGTCTCAAGGCGGTAGATGCAGGTTTTGACCATACAGGCTTAGACCTTGTACAGGCTTCTCGTAGCTGGTTTATCTTTGACTATAACTTTGACAATAAGAAAGCCAACTTCCGTCGTCCTGCCTTTGTTTGGAATTTCTTGTACAAGCAGATCAGTTCTATCAATACCGTTTTGGCCGACTATTTTCCTACAGCTCCTGATACAAATACAGAGCAAGAGGTATACCAAAAATATGCAGAGCTTAAGACCATGCGCGCTATCTTTTATTACTATTTGATAAATACCTTTGCCAAGACCTATGTGGGGAATCAGGGAAGTTTAGGAGTGCCCCTTATGCTTAACCCTGGGGACGACAAGCTCCCTCGTGCTACGGTGCAACAAGTCTATGACCAGATGCTTAGCGATCTCAAGCCCGTAGTGGATGATGCTCGCTTCCAGATTACCCCTGATAACAAGACTGATGTAGATAAGGCGGTGGCAGCAGCTTACTTAGCAAAGATCTATGCTTGCCAAGGAAATTGGCCAGAGGTACAGCGCTATGCCCTGATTGCCACAGAAGGGGATAGACCTTCGCTTACCCCCAGCGGAGATGTACAGGCAGGAAAATGGGATATCAGTATGAACTCTTGGCTATGGGGATTTGACATCACCCAAGAGACAAGAACCTACTGGAACTCTTTCTATGCGCACATGGACAACAGTATGCCTAATAGTTATGCAGGTGGGGGTGCTTTCAAGCTCATCTATAGCAATCTCTATGCTAAAATAGGCAACCAAGATGTACGTAAAAAATTGTATATCAACGAAACCTTGTTTCCTGATATAGCAGCTAAGTACCGAGCCATGAATCCGCACTTGCCTAAGTATGCCAATGTGAAGTATGTAACCAATACCGACTTTACCAGCGACTATTGCTACCTTCGTAGGGAAGATCCTTACCTACTCTATATAGAGGCCTTGGTAGAAAACAACCTCTTAGATGAAGCAAAAGCGGCTTTGGAATATTTGGTAAAAGACAACCGTGAAGACACTGCCTATAACCTTTCAGCCCTTACCACTCAGCAGCAACTCCGTGAGGAGGTACGCCTACAACGCCGTATAGAGCTATGGGGAGAGGGTACGTCTTTCTTTGACTGGAAACGCTGGAAGACAGGTATCAACCGCTATGAGGCAGGTTCTAACCACCTGCTCAAGGTAGAAGTACCTGCAGAAAGTGAAAAATGGACTTACCAAATTCCTAAAGCCGAAATGGAATCCAATCCTAATATGGTTCAGAACGAGTAGTGTTAGTGACAAATGACTAACGACAAATGACTAATGACTAATAACAAGTGACTAACGACTAATGATTAGTCACTTGTTATTAGTCGTTAGTCATTATATACTTGTCATTTTCTTGTGATTTCTCGGTAACTTGTCTTGCTTTTTGACTTCCTCCAAGTAGAGTGCTACTACTTCCTTTCCAAAGGCTTTCACAGCTGGTGGATTAGGGCGGTCTAAGAACTCTATAAAGCGAGGAATAGGTAGGTAGTCCCATGCGAGTACTTGAGCGAGATAGGTCTTTAGGTAGCTGAGGTCTTCCCCACGAGCAATAGCCTGACAGAGATATTCATACGCTAAATCACGGGACGGACGTTTCTCAAAGAGCAAACACGCCCCTATATAGAGCCAACCGCTGTGGCGCACACGCAGGTCGTAGCGCAATACGGCTTCCAAAGGTAGGGTCATATCGCGCACTTGGTCAGCCTCATTCATTGTTGCCCAGAGCGCTATGTGAGCACATAATATCGCATTAGGATAGTGTGGGTTGAGGCTTAGCTTATACTCCGCCTCTTGAGCCGAAGTGCATTTCCCTTCATTGGCATTGTAATAGTTGTAAAGGGCAGGACGGCTTTTATCTTTGCCATATTTGTAATAATGATTGCAGTGATAGGTGAACTCTTCGCCTACTTCACCATTGGCATAAGTTCTTTTCTCCCAGCCATAACGGATATAGAAAGGTTTTACCACGCTAAGGATATTCTTTGCCTGAGTATTTTCAAATACTTTGAACTCCTCATCGGGGTGTTTTAGTCGGGTGATTTGCGTCCATAGCGGTAAAAGCGCTTCGTTTAATTGTATTTTATCGGTAAGACCTAAGTAATACTGAATAGCAGGAGCGTAGGCGCCTTTGAGCTGTTGGGCTTTTTCTTTGGCTGCTGCCGAAACCTCCCAAAAGAGCAAGCGGTTGCAGGCGACAATCAGGTCGTCGAGGTCTGGGGCTTTGCCTTGGGCTTCGTATTGCAAGAGTTTATCCACCAACACTTCTGCCTCTATATAGAAAGGTTCATGTGTAGGGGTAGAGAGAAAAGGCAAGGTGTCTTTCTCTTTGAGCTTTTGGAGTGTACGTGCTATTTTATTAAAGAGATAAGGGAAGGTTTCTTTTGCTTGATTAGCACCTTCGTGTATCGCTCTTATTCTACCAAGTTTGTCGGCTTGTGGATATTTTTCCTCTTTGTAGAGTTTTTGAATTTCTTTCCATTCCTTGTCGGTATTATAGACAAGAGGTGTAGGGCTTTGGTTGCTCCAAGAGTCTAAGAAGTGGTACAATAGTGGCATCGTTCCCACAAACCACTCACGGGCGAGGAGCTGCTTGAGGTAGGGCTTTACTTGCTCTACATAATCCGTAGGGATTTGGTCTTGTAAGTGTACCAGCGCATCAAAGAAAACATCAACGGTGGCAGCTGATTTCTCACGGATACAATCGCCGAGGAAGAAAAGAAGTTTTTCAGGTGTCAGGTTATGGGTTATAGGTGTTAGGGCTTGAGTATTAGGTGTTAGGGGTTGGGTGTTAGGTGTTATAGCTTGAGAATTAGGGGTTACGGAGGCAGAAGCTTCAGCTACTTCCAAGGAGTGGTTCTCAAGAAGCTTTTGGGCTTTGCCTTTTAGGTAGTCCTTATAGGGTGCCACTACTTCCGCTAAGTCCTCATCGGCGAAATAAGAGGTGAGTAGGTCGGCTACAGCTTCTTGTAGCTTCACATCGGGTTGGGTAAAGAGTACCGCTAATTGTTCGCGATAACTAAGGTCAGTAGGGGCTTGTTTTTTGAACTCCTTTGCCAAAATCTCTACTCCTTGAAGGAGTGTTTTGGGTTGCTTTTCTATGGTGAAGGCAAGCGGGAACTGTTGCATAAAGCTCGCAAAGTCAAACAGAGGATCAGCGGCAATGGTAGCGATGTATTCCATAACGGTCTTTACCACACTACCTACCCTAGTGCCTAAAACGGCAAAGAGCGTTTGTTGGTGTGTTAGTAGCTCCGCCTTAGTAGGGGCAAGCCATTTGAGCAAACGACAATGCCAATCAAGATGGGGTTTCTTCCATTGGTTCAGCAGCGACTCCAAGAGTTGCCCTACAAAACTACGGGGGATTTGGTAGCCATAATGCACCAATAATTCAAATACATCATCCCAATAGGTAGTTACTTTAGCCGAACCCAAATAATTGGTCTTGCGCAAGGTATCATCGCTTTCCCATTTGGAAAGGTCAAGCACTTTGGTCTCGATACGGTAGAGCTGTAATAGTACTTTTTCAATGGCTTCGGGGTATTGGAAGAGGAATTGGGCATCGGCAGTTACCGAGCGGTTATCCATTTGATCCACTTCCAATAAGTTTCTAACAAAACGCTCTTCTTCAAAGGGTATCCAGCCTTTTTTATAGAAATACCACTGAAAACCAAAGGAGAGTCCGTTATATTCCTTGGTATATCTGTCTTCGAGTATTTTTTTGATATAGGTATCTGGGGGGAATTGCTCGTAATATTCTATTACGGGTAGTATATAGCGATAGCGAAATATAACATAAGGGTTTTCTTTATAAGGATACCCTTGATACCCTTTTCTATCCATTATTACTTTAGGCATATCATTTTCTTCGCGCACCATAGTGATAAGGGCATAATTAAGGGCTTGAGATACCAAATGATTATGGTGGTAAATGTCTTTTGCTGCAATATCCTTTCTCGGGAAATCTTTTTTTGAATAAGGGTCTAATACCCTAATAGCCGCGATGGTTTCGTAGCGTTCACTATCAGAGAGTTGGCTTGTAATGTTTAGAATAGTCGAGAAATCCCCTTCGGTAATGGCAGTGATGAGTGCTGGATTCATTTTCTTTAGGGTTTTAAGTTTTAAATATAGACCAAGTAATCGGATTAGTTGGCAAAGATAGCGATTTTATTTTGATTTTGAAATCTAATCACCAAAAGCAGCTAATTTCTTATGATAGCGAGGGAGTTTTTCCTGCTTCTTCACTTCCTCTAAGTAGAGCGCTACTACTTCCTTTCCAAAGGCTTTTACCGCTGGTGGATTGGGGCGATCCAAGAACTCTATAAAGCGGGGAATAGGCAGAAAGTCCCAAGCGAGTACCTGAGCAAGGTAAGTCTTTAAGTAAGTGAGATCTTCCCCGCGGGCGATGGCCTGACAGAGATATTCATACGCCAAATCTCGCGAAGGACGTTTCTCAAAGAGCAAGGCCGTACCTATATAGAGCCAACCGCTATGGCGTACCCTAATGTTGTAGCACAAAAGCACTTCCAAAGGAAGGGACATATTGCGAATTTCTCGCACCTCGTTACCCGTAACCCAAGTGCTGATATAGTCACACAGCATTGCATCGGGGTAGTGAGGATTGAGGCTTAGCTTATATTCAAAAATAGTACTGATGGGCGAACTCCCTCCATTGGCATTGTAATAGCGATATGGGAAAGCATTCTCTAAGTCTGTATAACTTACCCCTACCCACTCGGTGTGGTGCTCAAAAGTAAATTCTTTATGACCGTCATTTTCCTTCCAACCATAGTCAATTAGGTAAGGCTTCACTACCCCCAGAATATCCTTAGCTGAAGTGTTTTCAAACTCTGGAAACTCTCTATTGGGGTGTTTTAAGCGGGTGATTTGCGCCCAGAGCGGGAGAAGCTCTTCGGTTAGTTGTATTTCATCTGTAAGACCTATATAATACTGAATAGCAGGAGCATAAGCGCCTTTGAGTTGTCTGGCTTTTTCTTTGGCTGCTGCCGAAACTTCTCTGAAAAGCAAGCGGTTGCAGGCGACAATCAGGTCATCGAGATCGGGAGCTTTGCCTTGCGCTTCGTATTGCAGGAGCTTATCCACCAATACCTCTGACTCTATATAGAAAGGCAGATGTGTGGGGGTGGAGAGCAACGGCAGGTGGCAGTGCTGGAGGATAAAGTCAATGACCATTTGCCCCTTGCGGAAAAGAAACGGCAGGACTTGGCGGGCATTGTCTAAGTAATAATCCTGCGTATAGGCTTCCAACTCTTTTTCGGAGAGCTTTTCGCGTTTTTGGCAGAATTCTTCCCACGTATAGTTACACTTAGGGTTAAGTGCCAAAGGACGCTGGTCTATCAGCGCACGCAAGACTCCCAAGAGGATTATATCGGTAGGGATTTCCTCCTTATCTACTCGCTTGGTGAGCTGTTTGATATAGGGCGAAAGAGACTTTGCCCAATCGGCAGGGAAGTCGTCTTGCAAGGTGATAAGCCCCTCCAAGAAGATATCTATCGTATGGGCAGCAGGCTCGCGTAGGCAGTCACCGAGAAGGAAAAGAGTCCCCTGTTCCCCCGAAGGGGGACACAACGCAAGTAGGGTAGTATTTACATCCTTCTCTTCGGAAGAGGGAGACAACGTAGGTGGGGTAGTGTCTGTTTCTTGAGTGCTATTGAGGTTTGCCCTCTTCCCTTCGGAAGAGGGAACGGGGGTAGGACTTAGGCTTGCAAGAAGTTCTTGAGTTTTTCCTTTTAGGTAATCCTGATAGGGTGCTACCACTTCCGCTAAGCCCTCTCCACTGAAATAGGTGGTGAGTAGGTTGGCAACTTTCTCTTGGAGTTGGGTATCAGGCACAGTGAGGATTACCGCTAATTGTTCGCGGTAGTCGGAATTGATAGGGGATTGTTTTTGGTAGTGTTTTTCTAAGATTTCTACGCCTATGAGTTGGGATTTAGCGATTTTTTGGACGGTAAAGCAAAGTGGAAAATTATCGGCAAAGGCTTGGAAATCAAAATCAGGATAGGTGCTTATTTGAGCAATGCACTTCATCGCAAAGTTGATAAGTGACGATTTGTCTAAGGTTAGCAAGGCAAAGAGCGTATGTTGGCTTGGGAGCAACTCCTCCTCGGTGGGGGCAAGTCCCTCAATCCATCGGCAATACATATCCAATACATTCTTTTTCCAAGGGTTGAGCAGTACTTCTACAAAGCTGGTTATAAAGCTCTTATCAGGGAAATAGTTTTTCTTACAAAGCAGGGTAAAGACTTTTTGCCATTCCAAACTACTACTAATGACATAGTCTATATACTTAGCCGTATGAGGAATCACACGTGTTGCTAGCTCTGGATACTGGAGGAGTACCTCAGCTGCTTTGGCTTCTTGTGTGCGGCTGTACTCAATATCATATAAGTTCTTGACAAAAATTCCCTCATTGAAAGGGATTATCCCCTCTGTATAGAGGGCTAAGAGTATTTCAATAGAAAAACTACGTGGGGATTGCTCAAAAACCTGTTGGGCACCCTTTATCATATACGCCCCTTCGGGGGTGTGGATAAAATCCATAAAGGCTTGGGTGTGTTGGGAATTCAAAAAGAAAAGAGGATACTTAATACGTGTATGAAAACTCTTTACAGAAGTGAAATCCAGCTGTTTTTCTACACTTAGTAGTTCTTCTACGCTATGGCATACACACATCATCAGATAGGTGATGATGTACCTGATTTCGTAACTAAGATGCTTTTCCTCGAATATATTTTCCCAATCTTTATGCTGGGTTTGTTTTTTGATTTGTGCCTTTTCTTCTTCGGGAAGGGTAAAGGCGATACGGCGGATTTCTGCCCAGTTTTCTGTTCTAAGGGCTGAGATAAGTTCTTTGTTCATAATTAAGCGAAAAGTGAATAATGAATAATGAAAAGTGACTAAAGACTAATGACTAGTGAATGAATTCTACTAATTTTTTATGGTTGGTAGGTTTCTTCTCAAGTTTTTCAGCCAAAGGCAAATAGGCTTCTACCACTGCTTTTTGGAAAGCCTTTATCTTAGGCTCGCGGGTAGGGATATCCAAAAACTCCACAAAGCGGCTGATAGGGGCGTATTGTTCAGCTAATAGCTTTCCGATGTATTGCGCCAAAGGAGATAGGTTGGCTCCGCGCTCCAAACATTCTAAGATATAAGCGGCTGCCATATCGCGGGTGGGCTTTTTCTCAAAGAGCAAGGCGGCAGCTACAAACAGCCAACCACTGTGATAGATAGGCAGGTGGTTCTCAAGTAACACTTGCATAGACGTTTGCATATACTCTATATCATACGACTCATTGCCCTTGGCATAAGAGGCTATATAACGGAGGATTTGCGCCTCAGGATAGTGTGGGTTTAGACTGCATTGGTACAATATATCCGTGCTCCAGCTTCGGCGACTGTTGCCTGTGTTGTAATACGGGAAAGGATATTTTGTAGCCTTCTGCTTCATATCAAAATTGTTGTTCCAATTGTCCTCTAAGTTCAGGTAATGGAAGGTAACATCGCTTTGCTTGCGCGTTTTTATCCAGAAATCAATTATAAAAGGCTTTACTACGGTAGGGAAATCCTTAGCCGAGGTATTGGCAAACGCCACAAACTCGCCATCAGGGTGCTTGATACGAGTGATTTGTGTCCAAAGGGGCAAAAGTTCCTCAGTAGGTTGCACCTTATCCGTAAGTCCTATATAGTACTGAATGGCAGGAGCGTAGGCACCCTTGAGTAGCCCAGCCTTTTCTTTGGTGGCTGCTGAAACGTCCTTAAAGAGCAGTCGGTTACAAGCCACTACCAAGTCATGGAGGTCGGGGGTTTCGCCCTGTGCCTCGTACTGTAGAAGCCTATCCATGAGCACTTCCGCCTCTATATAGAAAGGGGCGTGTGTAGAGGTGGAGAGGAAAGGGAGTTTGTTCTTCTTCTTGCGATTCTCCAACAGGTGCAGGGCTTTGTGATATAGATAGGGGAGGGTGGAGAGGAAAAATTCTTCGTCCTCCTTGCTCAGTTTCTTTTTATCACCCGTCCAACGCTGTAAAAACCAACGCAAGATAGGTATAGAAGCGATGCCGTTCCAGTGTCTGTCTAACTGCTTGAGGTAGGGTGCCAACTGTTCCTTGAAGTCGGTAGGGAAGTCGTCTTGTAATTGGTTAAAGCCCTCAAAGAAAAGGTCAATAGTCTGGGGCGTACGCTCGCGGAGACAGTCGCCGAGCAGGAAGAGGAGTTTTCCAGGGGTTAGGGGATAGGTGATAGGGGTTAGGGATCGAGCCACACAGGCAGTTTGGGAGGTGCGAGCCGCACAGGCAGTTTGGGAGTTCTCGGACGGGGCTGACCCATCGGACGAGTTTGACAAATCAGACGATTCCGATGGACACAAAGTTGTAAGGAGGTCTTGGGCTTTGCCTTTTAGGTAATCCTGATAGGGTGCTACTACTTCCGCTAAGCTCTCTCCACTGAAATAGGTGGTCAGGAGGGTAGCGACTTTCTCCTGTAGCTTGGTGTCGGGGATGGTGAAGAGTACCGCCAATTGCTCGCGGTAGTCGGGATTGGTAGGAGCTTGTTTTTTGTAGTGCTTTTCTAAGATAGTAAGCCCTATGAGTTGCGATTTGGCTATCTTTTGGGTGGTAAAACAAAGCGCAAAGTTATCGGCGAAGGCTTGGAAATCAAAGTCTTTTTCGCTGGCAATTTGCTGTATATGCTTGAGGGCAAAGTTGATGAGGTTAGCGTTGCCCGTACTGAGTAGGGCAAAGAGCGTTTGCTGACAGGCGAGGAGTTCATCGGTAGTAGGCTCTAAGAACTCAACCCAACGGCAATGCCAATTGAGGCGAGGTTTCTTCCAAGGATTGAGCAGGCTCTCCAAGAGTTCGGGGATATATTGTCGGTCAAATACATATCCTTTTCTTTGCAAATGCGCAAAGAAGTTCTCCCACGGCTTGGCATCGTTGAACATTTGGTTTTCGTAGAGGTGCAAACGCCTAAAAATCTTGTCGTGGAACTCTTGGTCGTGTAGTACCAAGTCGGTATAACGAACTTTTTTATCGTCACGTAGATAGGTAGCGGTAATATTTTTGGTAAAAAGCGCCTCGTCAAACGGAATTTCTCCTGCCTTGTAGAGTGCCCAATAAGTTTCAAAGGAGATAAACTCTTGTTCGTTGGGCTTTAGTGCATGGTAAAAGTCTAAGATAAAGCGATATTTCTCCTCTTGGAGGATTTGTGGGAGGATATGTAGCGCTTTTGAGTTGCTAAAAAAGCGGGAACTTGCTACATAATAGCCACATATTTCATGAATGCTGAGTGCTTGGTATTCTTCTACACTTCGGGTAAGGAGGAATAGTGCCATGATAAACTCGTAATCGGAATCATTAGGCGATTGCAATTCAAACATACCTTTATCCCAAAATGACTTTTTAAGTCCCCATTTTGACTGTTGGAATTCCTCTAATAGGGCAAGGCGCTCCTTGTCTGCTAAGTCACTACAGAAAGAAAATAGACCCTCTAAATCGTGGGTAGTAATCAGTTTTTTTAAGTGTTCAAACATAAGGGCAATTTGTTAATTATTGGACAAGTTGGACGAATCGGACGGATTAGAATAATGAGTTAATTTGTTAGTTTTTTCTCTAAAGACTTTAGGATTCTTAGATAATCTTGTTCTACAGTTGATAAGGTTTTGACTTGATATTTTTTAAATTCAGTAGTTGCTTTTTCAATAGCTTCTTGATGACTTACTCTCCCCGCAGGAGTTGTTTGGAAATTCCGAACAACTGTTAGTATGTTTTTCTGAACTGTTCGGAATTTCCGAACAGTTGTTATTTTTATTCTATTCCATAAACGCTACCAATTTCTTATGATTAGTCGGTTTCTTTTCTTGTTTTTCCGCCAGAGGTAGATAAGCTTCTACTACTGCTTTTTGGAAAGCCTTTATTTTAGGGTCGCGGGTGGGCATATCCAAGAACTCCACAAAGCGATTGATAGGGGTGAGCTTTTGGGCGAGAATATCGGCTATAAAGTATTGGAGGTAACTGAGGTCTTCATTACGGCTAATGGCGCGGAGGATATACTCTGCCGCGAGGTCGCGGGTTTCTTTTTTGTCATGAAGCAAAGCCATTCCTATAAATATCCACCCACCGTGATGTACGGATAGGTCGTACTCTAAGAGTAGTTGCAAAGGTTCTCGCAGATTGCGTTGGGTATCGGCATCACTGTCACCTACATAGAGTGGGGTGTATTTGCCTAAGAGCACATCTACATACTGAGGGTTCAGGGAAATTACATAACGGAGGGTGTCGGTATCCCAGCGATCGTATGCCCCTGCATTGTAGTAATTGTAGGGCAATCGGTCAAATACGCTGCTATCAAAAGGGCTTGCCAAGGTATAGTTGTAATAGTCATCTACATACACCTTTTCCAAGAAAAACTGTTTGAATTCTCCTTCTATCTCGTAGGACGGGAAGAAAGGTTTTACAGCCGAAAGATAGTCTTTGGCAGCCGTAGTTTCAAACTCGGTAAAGACTTTGTCAGGGTGTTTTAGACGGGTGATTTGCGTCCATAGGGGCAGGAGCTCCTCTGTAGGGGTTACCACATCGGAAAGTCCAAAGAGGTAGCCCAAGGCAGGGGCGTATTTCCCTGAGAGTGAGCGTACTTTTTCCTGTGCTTCAGGGGTAATGGTACTCAATAACAATCGGTTGCAAGCCACTACCAAGTCGTCCAAATCCACTTCTTTGCCAGTGGTTTGGTAAGCGAGCAGTCGGTCGGCAAGGGTCTCAGCATCTATATAGAAAGGTGCGTGCGTAGGGGTGGAGAGAAAAGGTAGTTTGCTACCCGCTTTGAGTTTGCTAAGGGTTGCCCTCACCTTATAGAGTAGGTAAGGAATCTCATCACGCAGGTACCAAACGTTGTGGAGCACGTACGCTTGCTTTAAAGGTTCTTCTTCTTCGGTATTGAGGCGTCTTACTTGGGTATTCATTTTCGTCCAGTCCTCAGGAGACTCCAAAGGTCTGTCCTCCACCCAGCCTGCAAGGAGTAGCTGTAAGGCAGCCAACTGTACATTGGTATAATACATACCATTGACCTGCGTGATATAAGGGGCGAGTTGCTCCTTGAAATTTTCTGGCAGTTGGTCTTGTAACTGTACTAATCCCTCAAAGAAAAGGTCAATAGTAGCAGCCGTACGCTCACGGAGGCAGTCACCGAGGAGGAAAAGGAGTTTTTCAGGGGTTAGGGGATAGAGGATAGGGGTTAGGGTGCGAGCCGTGCGGGCAGTTTTAGGGGTGTGAGCCGCACAAGCAGTTTGGGAGTTCTCAGAATTTTCGGATAGACTTAGAGTTGTAATGAGGTCTTGAGCCTTTCCTTTTAGGTAATCCTGATAGGGTGCTACTACCTCTGCTAATCCCTCTCCTCCAAAATAAGTGGTGAGCAGGCTGGCGACTTTTTCT